>UMFI01055720.1_pt1 | contig 25103 bp, 21 predicted proteins | sample 1964951 | NCBI WGS metagenome assembly UMFI01 (sample SAMEA4836040, study PRJEB28245) | human gut metagenome | biome: gut microbiome; material: fecal sample | place: Denmark | collected 2008 | reverse complement strand
AAAAGTTTATATTTTGGTTGACACAAAAGTCAGGATATGCTATGATGAACCGGTATGAATTAACGCCGGTGCTCAGTCATTTGGATACTCCAACCAATGACCGGGGATACGGTAAGTATAAGATTAAAGGAGGAAATCAACATGATTTCAAAGGAAAAGAAAGCAGCAATTATCGCACAGTACGGCAGAAAGCCGGGAGATACCGGTTCACCGGAAGTTCAGATTGCAATTCTGACTGAGAGAATCAACGAACTGACCGAGCATCTGAAGAACAACCAGAAGGATCACCATTCCAGACGTGGTCTGCTGAAGATGGTAGGACAGAGACGTGGTCTGCTGGATTACTTAAAGAAGACTGATCTGGAAGGCTATCGTGCACTGATTGAAAAACTTGGTATCAGAAAGTAATTGAAATGTCGAGGGTGGAGATGCTTTTCTCCACCCTGTTTTCGATTCAACAGGAAAATGCAAATTTATCAAAAGACATTACCCCGAAGCCGCTGCTGTGCCTGTGACAGAAAGCAAACAGTTGCAGGCAGAGCAGTAGTTTCGGAGTCTTTTGCTGAAGAAAATAAACAAAGAAAAGGAGAAAAGAACATGTACAAAAGTTTTAGTATGGAACTTGCCGGAAGAACTCTGACTGTTGATGTAAACAGAGTGGCAAAGCAGGCGAATGGTGCGGCCTTTGTGCATTACGGTGATACAGTGGTATTGTCTACAGCCACAGCATCTGACAAACCAAGAGAAGGCATTGACTTTTTCCCGCTGAGTGTAGAGTATGAAGAAAAATTATACGCAGTAGGAAAAATTCCAGGTGGATTTACCAAAAGAGAAGGAAAGGCATCTGAGAATGCTATTTTAACCTCTCGTGTAATCGATCGCCCGATGCGTCCGCTGTTCCCGAAGGATTACCGCAATGACGTAACACTGAACAATATGGTTATGAGTGTAGATCCGGAATGCCGTCCTGAGCTGGTGGCAATGCTGGGTGCTGCAATTGCAACCTGCATTTCTGATATTCCCTTTGATGGCCCCTGTGCTATGACTCAGGTAGGTCTGATTGACGGGGAGTTTGTATTAAATCCGTCTCAGGCGCAGTGGAAGTCCGGAGATTTGAATCTGACCGTTGCATCTACCAGAGAAAAGGTAATTATGATCGAAGCTGGTGCCAACGAAATTCCGGAAGCAAAAATGATTGAGGCTATTTATCTGGCTCATGGCGTAAACCAGGAGATCATTCGTTTTATTGACAGTATTGTTGCTGAGTGCGGAAAGGAAAAGCACGCTTATGAGAGCTGCGCGATTCCGGAGGAGCTGTTTGCAGCAATTCGTGAGATTGTAACTCCTGAAGAAATGGAAACAGCAGTATTTACTGACGATAAGCAGACTCGTGAGGAGAACATCCGCCAGATTACAGAAAAACTGGAAGAGGCATTTGCAGAAAACGAAGAGTGGCTGGCGCTTCTGGGTGAGGCAGTTTATCAGTACCAGAAGAAGACTGTCCGCAAAATGATTTTAAAGGATCACAAGCGTCCAGACGGCCGTGAGATTACTCAGATCCGTCCTCTGGCAGCTGAGATTGATCTGATTCCTCGTGTTCACGGTTCTGCTATGTTTACACGCGGTCAGACTCAGATCTGCAATGTATGTACTCTGGCTCCTCTGTCTGAGCAGCAGCGTCTGGATGGTCTGGATGAAAATGAAGTGGCAAAGCGTTATATGCACCATTACAATTTCCCGTCCTATTCTGTAGGTGAGACGAAGCCTTCCAGAGGACCGGGACGTCGTGAAATCGGTCACGGTGCGCTGGCTGAGCGTGCTCTGATTCCAGTACTGCCCAGTGAGGAAGAATTCCCCTATGCAATCCGTACAGTATCCGAGACCTTTGAGTCTAATGGTTCTACCTCTATGGCATCTACCTGTGCATCCTGCATGTCTCTGATGGCTGCAGGTGTGCCGATTAAGAAGATGGTAGCAGGAATTTCCTGTGGTCTTGTAACTGGTGATACAGATGATGATTTTGTTCTTTTGACAGACATTCAGGGTCTTGAGGATTTCTTCGGGGATATGGACTTTAAGGTAACAGGTACTACAGACGGAATTACTGCGATTCAGATGGATATTAAGATTCATGGCCTTACAAGACCGATTGTAGAGGGTGCAATTGCAAGATGTCGTGAAGCCCGTCTGTTTATTATGGATACCTGTATGAAGCCGGCTATTGCAGAGCCGAGAAAAGAAGTAGGTCAGTATGCTCCGAAGATCGACCAGATCAGCATTGATCCGCAGAAGATCGGTGATGTTGTAGGTAAGCAGGGCTGTGTGATCAACAAGATTATCGAGGAGACCGGCGTAAAGATTGATATTTCCGAGGAAGGAAATGTTGCAATCTGCGGTACTGATCGTGAGATGATTGAGAAGGCAAAGAGCATTATCAAAAATATTGTAACTGATATTGAACCGGGTCAGGTAATTACCGGTAAGGTAGTGCGTATTATGCCATTTGGCGCATTTGTAGAGCTGAAGCCGAAAAAAGACGGTATGGTTCATATTTCCAGACTTTCTGATAAACGTGTAGAGAAGGTAGAAGATGTGGTAAACATTGGAGACATGGTTACAGTAAAGGTTCTGGATGTAGACAAGATGGGTAAGATCAGCCTGAGCATGAAGCCTGGTGATCTTGCAAAGAAGGACAGTGACAAATAAGTATATGAATAAAAAGGTATTTACCGGAATGCTGGCCGCCATTATGGCGGTCAGTAGTTCTTTTATGAGTTTTGCAGATTCTGTAAATTTAGCGCCAGGACAGAGCCTGACTTCCGGGCCATCAGGGCAGGGAGAAGGCTTTGCGGCGCCGTCGGTTCAAAACGGTGACCGGCTGAATGCGCCGGGAGAGCAGGCAGAAAACATTGGAAGCGCGAGCGGCACAGTAACCGCAGGAGGCGCTCAGAGCCAGAGCGGTACAGTGACTGCAGGAGGAGCCCAGAGCGGCACAGTGACTGCAGGAGGAGCCCAGAGCCAGAGCGGCACAGTAACTGCAGGAGGCGCTCAGGGACAGAGCGGTACGATAACTGCAGGAGGAGGCGTTCCTGGTCAAAACGGACCGTCCTCTTCCGGCAGTACGGTGATTACTTCCGGAGTATTGGCCGGACCGGGAGTTTCTGGAAGCGCAGGAGGCCCTGGAATGTCAGGAGGGGCTGTTATTTCTAACGGTACAGATGGTTTTGCTGGGACGGTTTCCTCTCCCCTGGTTAAGGTAACAGAAAAATATACCTATGATCAGATGAGTCAGGATATTCAGGAGCTTGCGTCACGTTACAGCAGCCTGATGAAGGTAAATACCATTGGAACCACTCTGGATGGGAGAAACCTGTATGAGGTAGTTGTGGGAAATATCAATGCTGAAAAGCATGTTTTAATTCATGGAGGAATTCATGCCCGGGAATATATGACACCGCTGCTTATTATGAAGCAGCTGGAATATAGTCTTGCTTTTTATGGCACAGCGTCCTATGAGGGACGGTTGCTTTCTGATTTGTTTAACAAAACAGCGATTCATTATGTTCCTATGGTGAATCCGGACGGCGTTACTATCAGCCAATCAGGAATTGGTGGAATCCGGTCAGAGGAGCTTCGCAGAACGATCCAGCAGTGTTACCAGAATGATCTGGCCCAGGGAAGAACCAGCGCTGCATTGGAACGATATCTGAATTATTGGAAAGCCAACGGACGGGGCGTGGATTTAAACCAGAATTTCCCGGCAGACTGGGATGAAGTGACCAGCACCGATATGCCGTCTTATGCAACCTATAAGGGAGCAGCGCCTTTGTCTGAGCCGGAAAGTCAGGCTCTGGCAAATCTGATTCAGTCAAGAAACTGGACGGCAACCATCAGCTATCACAGTATGGGAAATATCATTTACTGGGATTATCCGGGGAATACCGTATCTGCCCAGTCTCAGGAGCTGGCCAATGCAGTATCTGCAAAAACAGGTTACAGGCTGGCTGGCAGCAGCGGGCATGGTGGATTTAAGGATTGGCTTCAGATTAAGGAAAATCCCATTCCCAGTCTTACTATAGAAGTAGGAAGCGTATCCTGTCCCATGCCGGTTACAGAATTTACCGATGTCTGGAATAAAAACCAGGAAGTATGGGCTGTTGTGCTGAAATGGGCTGCAGAACATTGAGTTTTTTAAAGAGAATCGAATAGAAATGAGCAGAGACAGGAGAGGAAGAAAATCTTATCCTGTCTTTTTTTGTTATAGGAAAGTACGTCCTGTGGAGTTTTTTTTCTATGAAACCAGAATAAAATTTTATATATAGAGCATATTATTTGTAAATTCTGAAAAAAAGGAAAAAATCTGTATATTTTTCGAGATCAAGTAGTAATATACCACGAAAAATGTCGAAAGCCTTTGTCAATTTACATGAATTTATCCGAATTTTTACATAAAGTTTAAATACGGTTGAAAATGCAGGAACGGGTATGATATGATGAAAATATCTGCGGCTAAGGAGAAGAAAAAACAGTACGCGGGGGATGAGGAGGACGAGATGTCAATCAGTGACGTGTCAAATGTATTTGGGTTTCTTGGCGGTCTTGGAATGTTCCTGTACGGTATGAATATTATGGCCGACGGAATGCAGAAGACAGCCGGCAGTAAAATGAGCAGCTTTCTGGGAATGCTGACAAACAACAGACTTCTGGCAGTAGCATTGGGAGCGCTGATAACAGCTATTATCCAGAGCAGCGGCGCTACTACGGTTATGGTTGTTGGTTTCGTCAGTGCAGGTGTTCTGAATCTGACACAGGCAGTTGGCGTAATCATGGGCGCCAATATCGGTACAACCATTACGGCCTGGATTGTGTCCATGAGCCAGCTGGGAGATGCTTTTGAGGTTATGAAGCCCAGCTTTTACGCACCGGCGATTATTGGTGTAGGAGCTTTGCTTCTGGTGTTTGCCAAGGGGCAGAAGAAGAAAACAGCAGGAGAAATTTCCATCGGTCTTGGTCTTTTATTTATTGGCCTTGATTTTATGTCAGGATCGATTTCTCCCTATACGGAGGCTCCAATTTTTGCAAAGGCCTTTGAGGTTCTGGGAGGAAATCCGTTGCTTGGTATGATTACAGGAGCTCTGGTAACAGCACTTTTGCAGAGCTCGTCCGCATCAGTGGGAATTCTGCAGACTCTGGCGATGAATGGGGTTGTAACCACCAATGCGGCAATTTATATTACCCTGGGACAGAATATTGGTTCCTGCGTAACAGCCATGCTTTCAAGTATGGGAGGTTCCCGGATCGCCAAGAGAGCTGCGGTAATTCATCTGACCTTTAATGTAATTGGAGCGATTCTGGTAGGAAGTCTGGGATTTATTTTCTTTGCCTTGAGACCGGATTTTGCAGCATCCAATATTAATGCAGTGCAGATTTCTATTTTCCATACGATATTCAACTTGACGATGACGACAATTTTGTTCCCCTTTGCCAATCAGCTGGTAAAGATTTCCGGAATTGTTGTGAGAGAGAAGCCGGAGGAGAAGGCTCCAGCTGCAGCGGAGGACGAGGAAACAGCAGTTACCTTCAAGCACCTGGACGAGCGTATTTTTGAGTCGCCGGCCTTTGCTGTTGAAACAGCGGCTCTGGAGGTGGTTCATATGGGTCAGATTACTCTGGAAAATGTGAGGGCGGCAATCAATGCGCTTCTGACCCGCAATACAGAGGGAATCGAGCAGGTATATAAAACAGAAAAAACGATTAACAATATGGAAAAGATGCTGACAGAGTATCTGATCAAAGTAGAGAATCTTTCTTTAACAGAACGTCAGAAAAAGGTAGTAAATAACCTGTTTTACAGCATCAGTGATATTGAGCGGATTGGAGATCACGCAGAAAATCTTGCAGAGCAGGCGGAATATATGGAGGTTCATCAGCTGGATTTCTCAGAAACAGGATTTGAAGATCTGCGTACCATCGGCGGAAGTGTGCTGAAAGCCTTTGAATGCGCTATCGATGCAAGACAGAACGGCAGCATGGATGCAGTGCGCAAGGTCAGCCAGTATGAGGATGACGTAGACAGTCAGGAGGAGGAACTGCGGGAGAAGCATATTGAACGGCTTTCCAGCGGCAAGTGCAAGGCGTCAGCCGGCGTGGTATTCCTGGATATTATCAGCAATCTGGAACGGATTTCTGATCATGCATATAACCTGGCAGGCTATGTAAAGAACGAATTATAGGGTATTTTTACAAAAGAATCTGTAAAGAGTTCATAAAATAGAAAAAACCTCTTGCTATTTTAACCGTAATTGGGTAAAATAGGCATAGGTTGATGATATTTTAACAATCATTAAATTTTTAACAAATCAGGAGGAATTTGTCATGGCAGTAAAAGTAGCAATCAATGGTTTTGGACGTATTGGCCGTCTGGCATTCAGACAGATGTTTGGTGCAGAGGGTTATGAGGTAGTAGCAATCAACGATCTGACCGACCCGAAGATGCTGGCACACTTACTGAAATATGATACCGCTCAGGGCGGATACGCAGGCCATATCGGTGAAGGAAAACACACCGTAGAGGCTGGTGAGGATTCCATCACCGTTGACGGAAAGACTATTAGAATTTATGCTGAGAAGGATGCTAAGGATCTTCCGTGGGGAGAGATTGGCGTAGATGTAGTTCTGGAGTGTACCGGTTTCTACACCTCCAAAGCAAAATCTCAGGCTCATATCGATGCAGGTGCTAAGAAGGTTGTTATCTCTGCTCCGGCTGGCAACGATCTGCCGACCATCGTTTACAGCGTAAACGAGAACACTCTGAAGGCTGATGATACCATCATTTCTGCAGCTTCCTGTACCACCAACTGCCTGGCTCCGATGGCTAAGGCTCTGAATGACTACGCTCCGATCCAGTCTGGTATTATGAGCACCATTCACGCTTACACCGGCGACCAGATGATTCTGGACGGACCGCACAGAAAAGGCGATCTGAGAAGAGCAAGAGCAGGCGCAGCTAACATCGTTCCGAACTCCACCGGCGCAGCTAAGGCTATCGGCCTGGTTATTCCGGAGCTGAACGGCAAGCTGATCGGTTCTGCACAGCGTGTTCCGGTACCGACCGGTTCCACCACCATTCTGACTGCAGTTGTTAAAGGCAGCGATGTTACCAAAGAAGGCATCAACGCAGCTATGAAGGCAGCAGCTTCCGAGTCCTTCGGCTACAACGAGGATGCAATCGTTTCTTCCGACGTTATCGGTATGAGATACGGTTCTCTGTTTGATGCTACTCAGACCATGGTAGCTCAGATTGCTGACGATCTGTACGAGGTTCAGGTTGTTTCATGGTATGACAACGAGAACTCCTACACCAGCCAGATGGTTCGTACCATCAAATACTTCGCAGAGTTACACTAATTGCGGAGTCCGGGAATCTGATTCCGGCATAAGATAGGAAGACTCAGTCAGGGGTCCGGTCTGAAAGGACCGGGCCCTTTTGTGCTTTTACAGGAAAGCCCGTCCAATGAAAACAAAAGGCTTGGCGGGGATGCGCACAGCACGCCTGAGGAAAATAGCTGCTGACGCAGCCGCGTTCCCATGCAGTCTGCTATGCAGGCAGACGGTAAAGCAGAAGATTTTTGAGACAAAGAGAGGAATAAACCATGTTAAATAAGAAAAGTGTTGACGATCTGAAGGATTTAAAGGGTAAAAGAGTTCTGGTTCGCTGCGACTTTAACGTACCGTTAAAGGATGGAAAGATCACAGATGAGACTCGTATCGTTGCAGCTCTGCCGACTATCCAGAAGCTGGTAGGCGAGGGCGCAAAGGTAATCCTTTGCTCTCACCTGGGCAAAGTAAAAAATGGCCCCAACGAGGGTGAGTCCCTGGCTCCGGTTGCTGTAAGACTGGAAGAGAAGCTGGGCAAGAAGGTTGTATTCGTAGCTGATTACAATGTAACCGGCGAAGCAGCAACCAAGGCTGTTGAGGCTATGGCAGACGGCGATGTAGTGCTTCTGCAGAACACCCGTTTCCGCGGCAAAGAAGAGACCAAGAACGGCGAGGAATTCAGCAAAGAGCTGGCTGATCTGGCTGATGATTATGTATGCGATGCATTTGGTTCCTCTCACAGAGCACATGCTTCTGTAGAAGGCGTAACCAAATTCATCACTGCAAAGGGCGGCACCAATGCAGTTGGTTATCTGATGCAGAAAGAGATCGATTTCCTGGGCAATGCAGTAGAGAATCCGGTAAGACCGTTCGTTGCTATCTTAGGCGGCGCAAAGGTTGCTGATAAGCTGAACGTTATCTCCAATCTGCTGGAGAAGTGCGATACTCTGATCATCGGCGGCGGTATGGCATTTACCTTCTTAAAGGCACAGGGCAAGGAAGTCGGCAATTCTCTGGTTGATGATACCAAGCTGGAGTACTGCAGAGAGATGATGGAAAAGGCAGAGAAGCTGGGCAAGAAGCTTCTGCTTCCGGTTGATGCTGCAGTTGCTGCTGCATTCCCGAACCCCATTGATGCTCCGATTGATGCAAAGAATGTTTCTGTTGATGAGATCCCGGCTGATATGATGGGTCTGGACATCGGTACTGAGAGTGCAAAGCTGTATGCTGAGGCTGCAAAGACCGCAAAGACCGTTGTATGGAACGGACCGATGGGCGTATTTGAGAACCCGACTCTGGCAGCAGGTACCATTGCAGTTGCAAAGGCACTGGCAGAAACTGAGGCTACCACCATCATCGGCGGCGGCGATTCTGCAGCAGCTGTAAACCAGCTGGGCTTTGCTGACAAGATGAGCCATATTTCTACCGGCGGCGGCGCTTCTCTGGAATTTCTGGAAGGAAAAGAGCTTCCGGGCGTAGCAGCAGCAGACGACAAATAAATCGAGAAACCGCAAAAAGGAGAAGGAATATGTCCAGAAAGAAAATTATTGCAGGAAACTGGAAGATGAATATGACTCCCACCGAGGCTGTGAAGCTGGTGGAGACATTAAAACCGCTGGTAGTTAATGACGAGGTTGACGTAGTATTCTGCGTACCGGCGATTGACATTATTCCGGCTATGGAGGCAGCAAAGGGCTCCAACATTAACATTGGAGCAGAAAATATGTATTTTGAAGAAAAGGGCGCTTATACAGGCGAGATTTCTCCCAACATGCTGGTTGATGCAGGCGTAAAATACGTGATTATCGGCCACTCTGAGAGAAGAGAGTACTTTGCTGAGACCGATGAGACAGTAAATAAAAAAGTCTTAAAGGCCTTCGAGCATGGTCTTACTCCGATTATCTGCTGCGGTGAGTCTCTGACTCAGAGAGAGCAGGGGATTACCATTGACTGGATCCGTCAGCAGATTAAGATTGCGTTCCTGAACGTAACCGCAGATCAGGCAAAGACTGCAGTAATTGCATATGAGCCAATCTGGGCTATTGGTACCGGTAAGGTTGCAACCACAGAACAGGCACAGGAGGTATGTGCAGCAATCCGTGCATGTATCGGTGAGATTTATGATGAGGCAACGGCAGAGGCTATCCGCATTCAGTACGGCGGTTCTGTATCTGCATCCAGCGCTCCGGAGCTGTTTGCTCAGGCAGACATTGACGGAGGCCTGGTTGGCGGCGCTTCCCTGAAACCGGATTTTGGTGCAATTGTAAACTATAAAAATGCCTAAATTCTAAACCGTCTCCTCGCGGTTTCTTAATTGGGCCATACAAAAAATAGAGAATAAGTATAGGCTGTGAAAATATCGCCAAGATTTTTCATGGCCTATATACATCTCTGTTAAGATATAGTAGAATAAAATGGGACAGGTGCAGTTTAGCTTTGTCCCATTTCGTTTTACTGTCTTAGAGGCAGGGAAAGGCAGAACAATGCAGGTAAAAGATCTGTGGAGAAACATTATAACGACAGTTTTGATTATGAGCCTGTCTACGTTGGTGGCGGTAGCCTTTTTTTATTATGGAAAAAATACTACAAGCGTTGCGATTATCTATGTTCTCAGTGTGATGCTGGTAGCGCGCTATACAGTGGGCTATGCATCAGGAATCGTAGCGTCTCTGTTTGGCGTAGGCTTTGTAAATTATGTATTTACCTATCCATATATGACGCTGAATTTTACCATTGATGGCTATCCTGTTACATTTGTAGGGATGACGGTGGTATCTGTGATCACCAGTGCGATGACAACAAAGTTTAAAAAGCAGAGCCAGATGCTAAATGAACGAGAGAAGCTTTTGATGGAGGCGGAAAAGGAAACGATGCGGGCCAATTTGCTTCGGGCGGTTTCCCACGATTTAAGGACACCGCTGACAGCGATTATCGGACTTGCCAGCACCTATCTGGAAAATGGCACCTATATGAAAGAAGCAGAGAGAACAGAATTGGTCAGCAATATTCGTGAGGATGCCAACTGGCTGTTAAATATGGTGGAGAATCTGCTTTCTGTTACCAGGATCCATGTGGGAGATGCCAGAGTTGCGAAAAGCATGGAGCCTCTGGAGGAAGTAGTTTCTGAGGCGGTGCTTCGTTTGAAAAAGCGTCTTCCCGGCGCGCGGATTACTGTTCATGTGCCGGATGAGTTTTTAATGGTTCCTATGGACGCCATGCTGATTGAGCAGCTGATTATGAATCTTTTGGAAAATGCCGTATATCATTCCGGAACCGATGAACCCATAGAGCTGAATGTGGAAAAAAGAAAAAACAGCGTCGCTTTCCATGTGCGGGATTATGGCAAGGGGATTGCGCCAGAACGGCTTGAGAATCTGTTTGACGGCGGCGGTATGGAGCGCAACGGAAGCGGCGATTCTCATAAGGGCATGGGAATCGGGCTTACTATCTGCAAAACGATTGTAGCAGCTCATCAGGGAATCATACGGGCAGTGAATCATGAACAGGGAGCAGAATTTATTTTTACATTACCTTTGGAGGAGCAGGAGGAATCATGACAAATAAACAGACCATATTGATTATTGAAGATGAAAAGCATATTGGAAATTATATGGAAACCATAGTGATTTCCAACCAGTATAAGGCGCTGCGTGCCATGAACGGGCTGCAGGGGCTTTCCCTGTGCACTTCTCATCATCCGGATCTGATTCTTCTGGATCTGGGGCTGCCTGATATGGACGGAATGGAGGTTCTGCAGAGAATCCGCGGCTTTTCCAATATTCCTGTGATTGTGGTTTCAGCAAGAAATCAGGAACGGGAGAAGGTGGCGGTTCTTGACGGAGGTGCTGATGATTATATTACCAAGCCTTTTGGTTCAGAAGAGCTTTTAGCCAGAATCCGGACGGCTCTGCGCCATAGCGCCAGAGTTGCGTCCATCGCACCCCAGGAGCAGAAATACTCCAGAGAGGGTCTGGAAATTGATTTTGAGAAGCGTCTGGTTACCTTAAATGGAAAGGAAATCCATCTGACACAAATTGAGTATAAGCTGGTTTCTCTTCTTGCAAAAAATGCCGGAAAGGTATTGACCTATGATTATATTTTAAAAGATATCTGGGGACCTTATGCAGATACGGACAACCAGATCCTTCGAGTGAATATGGCCAATATCCGCCGGAAGCTGGAAAAAAATCCTGCGGAGCCCTTTTATATTTTTACAGAAATTGGTGTAGGATATCGGATGAAGGAGTAAAGGTTTTTAGGACATAAAAAAGAAGCTCGTTCGCGAGCTTCTTCGCCTGCGGCGGGTCGCTTCTGCGACAAAATTCTCTTCCGGCGCATGGCGATCCTCGCGGAGCGTTTTTATGTCATAGGACGCACTTTCCTATGACTAAAAAAGACAGCGGTATACTGACAGAGCAAAAGCGTCTCTGTCAATAGCCGCTGTTTATTACTTTCCAGGCGCCGGATTTGTTGCTCCGGGCAATACTGATATAACGGAAGGGATTGCCGTCCCGCCGGTCTTTTACCGTAAGAACACGGTAGATAATAATGTTTCCCGGCAGATATTCCCCTTCCAGACCTGCGTTGTGATAAAGGGGTTCCTCAGAATCGGCAGGATAAATCTGATCAACACCTTCAAAGGTGGGAACCTCTTCCGTAAAATAATGCATAGCCAAAGCTTCTGTTTCTGCAAGCTCTTCCTCTGTGAGTGCCTCCCGGTAGGAAACGTTTTGTGCAGAAGACGAGGTTTCTACGGCAGAAGCGATGGCAGCTGTCCGTACTTCTGAGGCAAACTCTGATGGAATCATAGATACGGCAAGGCGTTCCTGGGCAGTCAGGGAATAGTAAAAATCAAGCCATTCCAGGGTATCCTCAGATACCTGATTCTTTTTTTTGTAAATACCTTCGTATTCTACAGTATCGTCGGCCAGAAACAGCATATACTGTCCTTCTAATTCCAGAGCAGCAGCCCCGTCTGAAAGAATCAGGTAGGGAGAACCCTGGCAGTCAAAATTGGCCTGTTCATTTTGTCTGGGATATTCAGATTCCGGAACCAGTTGGGTAATAGAGCCATCGGGTCTTCTTGTTTCTGCGGAAAGGGGAAGGCGATCCTCGGTTACCGCGATTCGTCCAGTGGAAATCATGTTTTTCCCGTCTATAAAAATCATCTGCTTTTCTTGAGATACCGTCTCTGAGGAAGATTCCTCCAGGGAAGCTTCTGTGCGGAAGGAAGCGGCAGTATGCCGGTTTTCCTCTGGAGCTGCGGACAAAGAGGTGCAGCCGGTACAAAGAACGATACCGGTGCTCAGCAGAATCAGCAGTTTTTTGTTCATAGTATTCCTCCATTTTGAAGTATTATATCAATGAAAACCGGAGAATGCTTTAATTTTTTTTTAATTTTCATTTACTTATTGAGTAAAATTCTGGGCGTCGGACAGGGGCGGGTTATGAAGAATGAGACGCTTGACCGGCAGGAGGAAATAGGATATAGTACAGTTAGATGTCCGGTTCTGCGGCATGCTTATTACGATAGGAGAAAGGATTAAAACGGAGTAATTATGAGCAAGAAGGATCAGATCCAGAATCCAATCACGGAAGGGGTTATCTGGCAGCAGCTTTTATTATTTTTCTTTCCGATTCTGTTCGGAACTTTTTTTCAGCAGCTGTATAATGCGGCAGATGCCATGATTGTAGGACGGTTTGTAGGCAAGGAGGCATTGTCTGCTGTAGGCGGCTCTACGGGAATGCTGACCCAGATGATTGTGGGCTTTTTTGTGGGCCTTTCCTCAGGAGCTTCCGTAATTATCTCCCAGTATTATGGGGCAAAGCGGCCGGAGATGGTAGGGTATGCGGTTCATACAGCAGTGTCCTTCAGTATTCTGTCCGGTCTTGTAATGACGGCAGTGGGAATTCCCCTGGCGCCTTTTATGCTTACTGCTATGGGAACGCCGGAGGATGTGGTAGGACTTTCGGTAGAATACCTGCGGATTTATTTTGTAGGAATGGTGGCAAATCTAATATACAATACAGGAGCGGCAATTTTAAGAGCAGTGGGAGATTCCAAGCGTCCTCTTCACATTTTGATGTTCAGCTGTCTGATTAATATTCTGCTGGATGTTGTTCTTGTAGTAATGTGCGGCCTGGGCGTAAAGGGAGCAGCCATTGCAACAATTTTGTCTCAGCTGCTCAGCGCTGTTTTGGTATGCCTTTGCCTGATGCGCGCTCAGGATATGTACCGTCTGGAATGGAAGCAGGTACGTCTGGATCAGCGAATGCTGAAAAGGATCGTCCGGATCGGTTTTCCCGCAGGTCTGCAGTCTGTGATGTACGGATCCTCCAATGTGATTATTCAGACAGGAATCAATTCCCTGGGAACCAATACGGTAGCTGCCTGGGCAGCCTACAGTAAAATAGATGCCGTATTCTGGATGATGGTCAATTCCTTTGGTATTGCGATTACCACATTTGTAGGGCAAAACTATGGTGCAGGAAAAACTGACCGTGTTCACAAGGGTGTAAGAAGCTGTATGAAGATGACGGTTATCTCTTCTGCTCTGATGTCTGTTCTGATTTATAACTGGGGAATTTATGCCTATGAGCTGTTTACAACGGACAAGGAGGTAGTTTCCATTGGGATTGATATGATGCGGTATCTCTCCCGATTTTATGTGACCTATGTGGCGATTGAGATTTTGTCCGGTGCACTGCGGGGAGTGGGAGACTGCTGGATTCCCATGATGCTGTGCTGCGTAGGAGTCTGTGCCCTGCGGGTGGGGTGGATTTTGATTGCAGTTCCTCTTGATCGGAATATTTTTACGATTATGTTCAGCTATCCGCTGACCTGGGTGATTACTACGATATTATTTGCAGTATATTACCTGAAATACAGCAGATTGAAGGTGAGAAAGAAAAACTCCTGAAGATAAGGGAGAATCTCTGCATACAAAGAGGAATCTCCGGATTGACAAACCGGAGTGAAACTGATATTATCATCGTATGGAACGAGGGTGTTGCATAATAGCCGTTGTAAAATGGCCTTATGGGCATCCTCTTTTATGTTAGATGGGTGCCGCCCCTTTGGAAAAAGTCCTTTGAGAGAAGAAGGGAGAAGGAAGCAATGAATAATTACAGTAGGGAAGATATTATCCGGATTGTGGAGGAAGAGGATGTGGAATTTATCCGACTGCAGTTTACGGATATGTTTGGTATGCTGAAGAATGTGGCTCTTACAGCCAGTCAGCTGGAACGGGCGCTGGATAATCGGTGCATGTTTGACGGCTCTGCCATAGACGGATTTGTTCGGATTGAGGAATCGGATATGTATCTGTATCCGGATTATAATACCTTTGAGATATTCCCCTGGCGGCCGCAGCAGGGAAAGGTTGCCCGCCTGATTTGTGACGTTTACCGTCCCAACGGGGAACCGTTTGAGGGCGATCCCCGGTATGTGCTGAAGAAGGTTCTGAAAGAGGCTGAGAGAATGGGATACACCTTCCATGTGGGTCCGGAATGTGAATTTTTCCTGTTTGACACAGATGAGAGCGGCAGACCCTCTACAGATACCAGGGAAATGGCCGGGTATTTTGATGTGGGCCCGGTAGATATGGCAGAGAATGTACGCCGTGATATTGTTCTGAACCTGGAGGAGATGGGGTTTGCTGTGGAGGCGTCTCACCATGAACTGGCTCCGGCCCAGCATGAGATTGATCTGGAATACATGGACGGACTGACTGCTGCAGATAATATTATGACCTTTAAAATGGCGGTGAAGACGATTGCAAAGCGTCATGGGCTTCACGCTACTTTTATGCCAAAGCCAAAGGCTGGAATTAATGGCTCAGGTATGCATATTAATATGTCTCTGGCAGACCAGTCAGGTCACAATGTTTTTATTGACGAAGCGGATGGTCTGGGACTCAGCCGGATAGCATATCAGTTTATGGCAGGGATTCTTGCCCATATGAAGGAAATAACCATGCTGACCAATCCTCTGGTCAATTCTTACAAGCGTCTCGTTCCGGGATATGATGCTCCGGTGTATGTGACCTGGTCAGCGGCAGCCAACAGAAGCGCTCTGATTCGTATTCCCTGTACCAGGGGAAGCAATACCCGGATTGAGCTGCGCTGCCCTGATTCGGCAGTTAATCCCTATCTGGCCCTGGCAGCCTGTCTGGCAGCAGGACTGGATGGAATCAAACAGGAAATGGAACCGCCCAAAAGTGTGGATGTCAATCTTTTTGCCATGACAGAGGAACAGATGGATGCTCTTGGGATTGAGCAGCTGCCGGAGACTCTGGGAGAGGCCCTGGAAGCATTTGAACACAGCTCTTTTGTCAGAAAGGTTCTGGGTGATCATGTATATACCAAATATCTGGCAGCGAAAAGTGCAGAGTGGAAAAAGTTCCGGGCTGAAGTGACAGACTGGGAGGTAGAGGAATACCTGTATAAGTTTTAAGCATCAGACTGCTTAGAAGGGATCCGGATTCCCTGTTCTGGAGGTGAGAGGTTGGCTAACGTAATCGTGGCATTTTCCAAGCTGGAGGATGCAAAAAATATAAAAAGAATACTTGTGAAAAACGGATTTGACGTTGTCGCAGTCTGCACCTCCGGAGCTCAGACTCTTGCCCAGACCGAGGAGTTAAACGGCGGAATTCTGGTGTGTGGGTATCGGCTGGCAGATATGATTTATTCAGAGCTTCATGATTGTCTGAGCGCAGAGTTTTCCATGCTGATGGTTTCATCTCCCAGCAAATGGAGCTCTCAGATGCCAGAGGATGTGGTGTGTCTTCCCATGCCTTTAAAGGTAAACGATCTTCTCAGTACCTTAGAGATGATGGTTCAGGCCCAGGCACGGCGGAAAAAGCGGATGAAGCGCCAGCTGCGGCAGAGGAGCGAAGAGGAGCAGAGCCTGTTAAAGCAGGCGAAAAGTATTTTAATGGAGCGCAATGGAATGACAGAGGAGGAGGCCCACCGATATATGCAGAAGTGCAGTATGGACAGTGGAACCAATATAGTAGAAACTGCTCAGATGGTGATCAGCCTCAGCAATCTATAGAAACGGAAGAAGAGGGAACGGGGAGGAACGACAGTATGGATGATATTGACAGAAAGATTTTAAGGCTGCTGCAGGATAATGCAAGAACTTCACTGAAAACTATTGCAGAAAATACATTTTTATCATCTCCGGCTGTTTCAGCGCGGATTGAAAAGCTGGAAAAGGACGGAATTATTTCCGGTTATCATGCTCAGGTAAATCCCATGAAGCTGGGATATCACATTATTGCGTTTATTAATCTGAACGTAGTACCGGATGACAAGCCAAAGTTTTATGCTTATGCGGAAAGCGTGCCGAATATTCTGGAGTGCAGCTGTGTTACCGGGGATTATTCCATGATTCTCAAGGTAGCTTTTCACAGTACTATGGAGCTGGATGTTTTTATTGGCCAGCTTCAGAAGTTTGGAAAGACCAGTACCCAGATTGTATTTTCTACCCATGTGGGACCGCGCGGCGTGGATGTACAGGAGAATTAAGTTCCATTTTTGCTCCTTTTTCATACAGTATATTAGAATTGTATGAAAAGGAGCATTTTTGATCGCAATGGCAGATAAGGTCAGTATTGTAATTGATGCAGGTCATGGGGGACAGGATCCAGGAGCTGTATTTCAGGGACGGGAAGAAAAAACAGATACCCTGCGGCTGGCGCTGGCAGTAGGACAGATTTTGACAGAAAATGGAATGGACGTATCCTATACCCGGGTTACAGACCGCTATCATACGCCGGGGGAGAAGGCAGAAATGGCAAATTACCAGGATTCGGATTATTTTCTGTCTATTCACAGAAATGCCATGCCGGTTCCGGGGACAGCATCCGGAATTCAGACTCTGATCTATGATAACGGAGGAGCAGCCCAGCTGATGGCGTCAGAAATCAATAAAAAACTGACGGAAATGGGCTGGAAGGATCTGGGGGTGATGGAACGTCCGGGATTGATTGTTTTGCGAAAAACAAAAATGCCGGCAGTGCTGGTGGAAGCCGGATTTTTGGATCATGAGCAGGATAACCGATTTTTTGATCAGAATTTCCAGAAGGTGGCCCAGGCTATTGCAGACGGAATTCTGGAGGCGGTAAAGCTGGAGGCAGACGGTCCGGCTTATTATCAGATTCAGGTGGGAGCTTACAAGAACAGACAGGAGGCAGAGCGTCTGGCAGAACAGCTGAAGGAGGAGGAATATCCGGCCTTTCTGGTGGCGGAGGACGGCTGGTTTAAGGTGAGGGTAGGCGCATATCTGAATCTGGATCATGCGGCGTGGATGGAAAAAACGCTGAGAGCAGCCGGATATCCGACGTTTATGGTGAAGGAAAGGGAAAAGTAGAAAAGGAAGGCGGTCTGCCTTGCATTCGGGAAATACAGATGATAAAATAAAGATATTCACAGAGAGTGAAAGGAAGCAGAACCTTGAAAAGTCTTGGCTGTATTATGTCAGAGACAAAACATCAGTCAGGCTGTGCCGGAAAGGAGGCGCTTTATGGAGAACAGGAAGCGGATTGTAACCATTGGCAGACAGTATGGAAGCGGCGGCAGTGAGGTGGGAAAGAAGCTGGCAGAAAAGCTTGGCGTACACTGCTACGACAAGAATATTCTGCGGATGGATTCTGCGGAAAGCGGGATCAAGGAAAGCTATTTTCATCTGGCAGACGAGCGGGCAGGAAACAAGCTTCTCTATAAAATTGTCAGCTCTCTGGTTCCGGAACAGGGAGCGCCTTCTTTTGGATCGGATCTGGTTTCTGCGGATAACCTTTTCCGTTTTCAGTCTGAGGTAATCAGAAAGCTGGCGGCAGCAGAATCCTGCGTTTTTATTGGCCGGTGTGCAGATTATGTGCTGGAAGGAGAAGAGGGACTGGTTCGTGTATTTCTCTATGCAGATATGGAGGCAAGGGAAGCAAGAATCCGGGAGAAGCATTTGTATGAGGAAAAGGATCTGATAAAAAATATTAAACGGATTGATAAAGAACGGCGGGACTATCACAGATATTATACGGGACGAAGCTGGGAGGATGTGGGAAACTACGATCTGATGCTGAATACGGCACGGCTGGGCATTGACGGAACAGTCAATGTGATCCTCCATTATCTGGAGGAGAGGGGCCTGAGATAAGGAAGGACAGTGATTCAAATCGAGCCGATCTGATATAGAAAAAGGAGCGGCTGCTTCATTGGTGGAAAATCATCTTTGAAGCAGCCGCTTTTAATTTGTGAAGCTGTTACATATCCGGTACCGGAGTGGGGCGGGCAGGATCAAAAACATCCTCTGCATGGAACAGATCCTCCAGCTTTCTGTGGGAGGGATCCTCGGCAGTTATATCCTTCCACATGCGGTAGCCGTCCAGATTGCGTCGTCCCTGGCGCAGGAAGGTGTCTCCAAGCTGTACCCAGTACTGGTTGGAGTCCACGTTGCAGAAATACCGGAATCCGGCCTGATACAGATAGGTAAACCGCTCATTCTCTGCAGTGTAGGGGTGCCAGTCTCCCACATCAGCGCCAAATGGGTAAAGAATAATGTCCGTAGGCCCGATTAGAGAGTCTACTTCTGTCTCCCATTTATCGGTGTCTGTTTTGAAGCGATCCCATTCGACAGTACCCAGATCCAGATGTCCCCAGCTGTGGGAGGCCAGCTCCCAGCCGTGATCCTTTAAGCACTGGGCAACCTTTGCGGCTTCCTGGCGATCCTGTTCATAGGTAGGAGAATCTGCATAGGAGGCAGCAGTCCGATATCCCAATATTCCCTCGTAACCGGTAAATGCGAGGACTGCCCGGGCGCCGCGGTAGGAAAAATCAGGATGCTCCTGGATAAAATCCTCCAGAATGGGAACCAGGTCATAGGAGCCGGTAACAGAGGTACCGTCATCGAGAATCATTTCACAGGTAGGCTTTCCGTCCGCTCCGATCACAATCCGGGAGGCGAATCCGTCTCCGTCCATATAGGGATAGTAGCAGAGATCATCCTGAGACATGACAAAGGGAAGCTTTCCCTCTGGCAGCATAATGTCTCCGGCTTTCATCACAGTTTTTCCTGTTTCATCCGTGGTTTCGTAGGCGAGATCGTGAAGGCGAACCAGAACGTAGCCCTTATCGTACATGGTTTGGAGTATCTTTTTAAATTCCTCTACGGTAGTCATAACCTGATTGTAGCCGTCCTGATCTGACTGGCCGTCAAAGGCCTTGGCAGGATCGACAACCAGGGAGTGGAAGAACACATGGGTCACTTTGCTGATAGGAGTTCGAACCAGGGACTGACGGATCGTTTCGTACTGGGCAATCGCAGACTGGACCTCCGGAAGGGATGCCATCTGAGAATCCTCCTGAAGCAGGGAAATGGCCTTGTCGTAATCATACCCGGCAGCCAGGACAGAAGCCTGGGAAAGAAGGCTCTGAGCCGGTGTCTCTGAGGTGGTTTCTTCTGGGGATGCCGGACTTTGCTGAGAACCGGAAGGGATGCCTTCTGGAGAGTGAGCTGCTTCCGTTTGGGCCTGATTGGAGGCGGTGGCGGCTCCAGAGGCAGAATTCTGACTGTTTCCGGAAGCATTTTTGATCTTTGTTCCGATAAACATAGCGCCTGCAGCCAGAATGGCAACAATGGCCAGACATTCTGTAGCGACAGTAATGCGCCGGATGGTGCGTCTGCGTTTTCTCCAGCGGGCGCGTTCTTCTGAATTGTATGGTATCATAATATCCTCTCATTTCTATGTAATCTGAAGCTGCAGCCAGAAGACTGGTGCAGAGATAAAATATGCTGTAAGTGATTGTACCAGACTCAGATAGAGTCCAGATATAATCCTGCCTCTATCATAGCATAGAAAAGGGCAAATAGCCAGATGTTGCCTGAGAGGAACATAGATTCTTTCTGCCTGCCATAGACTGATCTTATAGATGGTAGTATTCAGGGAGAGATGGATATGAAAGAAATATTGCTGGCATTATGTCTGGTATTGGCAGGAACAGAAGGGGCAGGCGGGGGCTGGTGGAATAAAGAGCCGCGGCTGGAAATGCCAGTCTCGGCAGGGACTGTTTTCGCCGTGGAAGCGAAGGAGGATGGCGCAGAGGCTGCCGGTGCAGAGGCAGAGAAGGCTGCCGGTACAGGTGCAGAGAAGGTCGCTGGTACAGGGCTGGAGAAGGCCGCTGATGCAGGAGCAGAGACTGCCATGGAAACAAATACAGAAGCCGTTTCCGGGCCGGAGATTTCTGCCCCCAGCGCAGTTTTAATGGAGGCATCGACCGGACAGATTATTTATGAAAAGCAGGCAGATGAACAGAGAAGTCCGGCCAGCATTACAAAGATTATGACCTTGATTCTGATTTTTGATGCCATCGATGAGGGGAAAATCAAAATGACAGATGAGGTTGTTACCAGTGCTTATGCAAAATCCATGGGCGGTTCCCAGGTGTTTCTGGAGGAGGGGGAGCTCCAGACTGTGGAAACCCTGATTAAGTGTATTGTAATTGCATCAGGAAACGATGCGTCGGTTGCCATGGCAGAATACATAGCAGGTTCGGAGGAAGAGTTTGTCCGGAGGATGAATGAGCGGGCAGCAGGGCTGGGAATGACAGGAACTCATTTTGTGGACTGCTGCGGACTGACGGAAGATCCTTCGCATCTGACCACAGCCAGAGACATTGCGCTTATGTCCCGGGAGCTGATTACCAGATACCCTCAGATTCACAATTATTCAACAATCTGGATGGATACGATCACACATGTAACCAAACAGGGAACAAAGGAGTTCGGGCTTTCCAATACAAACAGGCTGCTGAAAATGCCTGCCAATTACCGGGTAACAGGACTGAAAACAGGATCGACTTCTCTGGCAAAATACTGTCTGTCTGCTACTGCGGAAAAGGACGGTATCCGCTTGATTGCCGCTGTCATGGCGGCTCCGGATTATAAGGCAAGGTTTGCAGATGCTCAGGCTCTGTTAAATTACGGGTATGCCAGCTGCAGGCTGTATGAGGATCGGGAAATGCCAAAGCTTCCTCTTATGGCAGTGACAGATGGAATCGAGGATTTCGTTTCTCTGTCTTACCAGGGAGAATTTTCCTATCTCAGCTTAAACGGAGAGGATTTTTCACAGGTGGAGAAAAAGCTGATGCTTCCGGATGCCATGGAAGCGCCGGTAGAGGAGGGAGAAAAAGCCGGAGTTCTCCGGTATGAATTAAAGGGAAAGGTTCTGGGTGAGGTGGAGATTGTAACAGAGGGAGGTGTGAAAAAGGCCGGGTATCGGGATTATCTGAAGAAGCTGAGGAGGGCATGGATGATGGAATATTCGGATAAGGTATCCGCAGGAGGAAAATGACAGCTGTGAGGGTTCTGTACTTGACAGGGGGAATCATTTTGATAGAATGAACCTAGAACATAACAGGAGATTACAAAAATGAACAAACAGAACAAACAAAAGAAACAATTCTGGGCAGAAACAGGCTTCTGGAAGGAAGCAGGAATTTTGACAGTGGCTGTGGGAATTATTGCGGCAGCAGTATTTTTCTTTTTGATGCCAAGTCATGCGTCGGTGAGCAGCATTTCTGGTCTGGCGATTGTGCTTTCCAACTTTGTGCCCCTTCCGGTTTCTGCCATTACGATGATTTTTAATGTGGGACTTCTGATTGTGGGATTCTTAACCTGCGGGCGGGAATTCGGGGCAAAAACCGTTTATACCAGCATTATGCTGCCGCTGTTTCTTGGAATCTTTGAGAAGGTATTCCCCCATTTTCAGTCTCTGACAGGAAGCGCAGAGCTGGATGTGCTTTGCTATGTGCTGACGGTCAGCATTGGACTGAGCATTCTTTTTAACAGAAACGCTTCATCCGGCGGTCTGGATATTGTGGCAAAGATTATGAATAAGTATCTGCATATTGAGCTGGGGCGGGCCATGTCTCTTTCTGGCATGTGTGTAGCTCTGTCCTCCGCCCTGGTTTATGATAAAAAAACCGTAGTTCTCAGCATTCTGGGAACATATTTTAACGGGATTGTGCTGGATCATTTTATTTTTGGACAGAATTTGAAGCGGCGGGTATGTATTATTACAAAAAAAGAGAAGGAGCTGAGAGAATTTATTCTTCATGAGCTTCACAGTGGTGCAACAATTTATGAGGCAATCGGCGCCTATAATATGGAAAAACGCAATGAAATTATAACAATTGTGGATAAAAGCGAGTACCAGAGGCTGATGAATTTTATGCTTCACACCGATCCGGATGCATTTATGACGGTTTATACAGTGGCTGATATGCGCTATCGTCCCAAGCTTTAAGAAAAGCGGGATTCAAGTATCCGTCAAAAGGAAACGAGAAAAAACAGGCAGCTTTGTTTAAAGCGTGAGAAAGCCGTCCATACTGTCAGTAAATGGAATGGAAAGAAGGATGACAGTATGAAACAGAAGAATTTTATGGCCCGGTACCTGCAGGAGATAACGCCGGTTTCCTTTGAACTGGAGACAGCAGAGGAGTTTCAGATAATTGGAAATGGCCCTGCACAGTTTCGGGTAAAGCTCAGACGGGAGATTCCCAGGAGAGAGCTGCTCCAAAGTACATCTCTGGCTTTGGGAGAGGCCTATGCCAGAGGTGATTTGGAGGTGGACGGGGATCTGTATCAGGTGCTGGATCTGTTTCTTGGATCTATGGAGCGGTTTCGGACAAGCAGATGGGCTCTTGCCGGATTGCTTCATACCTCTTTAAACGAAAAAAAGCAAAAGGAGCAGGTAGCTTCCCATTATGATTTAGGAAATGATTTTTATCGTCTTTGGCTGGATGAGACAATGAGCTATTCCTGCGGATATTTTCAGAAGGAGGATACTTCGCTTTTTGAGGCCCAGGTGGGAAAGGTGGATCATATTTTAAAGAAGCTGCAGCTAAAGCAGGGGATGACCCTGTTGGATATTGGCTGCGGATGGGGTTTTTTGATGAAACGGGCAGTGATTCACTATGGGGTGAAGGCGGTGGGGATTACCTTAAGCCAGGAGCAGTTTGAACAGGTGTCCCGGGAGATTGAGGAAAACCATCTGCAGGATCGCATGACAGTAAAGCTGATGGATTACCGGGAGCTAAAGGACAGTGGGATGATGTTTGATCGGGCGGTCAGCGTGGGAATGCTGGAGCATGTGGGGCGGGGCCATTATGGGCTGTTTCTGGAGGCGGTACAGCAGGTGCTGAAGCCGGGAGGGCTGTTTCTGCTTCATTATATCAGCGCGCAGAGGGAGCATCCGGGGGATCCCTGGATTCGCCGGTATATTTTCCCTGGCGGAGTGATTCCCAGTCTCAGGGAAATTGTGAATTTGCTTCCAGAACAGAATTTTTATTTGCTGGATGGAGAAAGTCTGCGCCGCCATTATACAAAAACCCTTCTTTGCTGGAGGGAGAATTTTCTGAAACACAGGGAAGAGCTGGAGAAAGAGCGGGGACAGGAGTTTGTCCGGATGTGGGAGCTGTATCTGGCATCATGCGCAGCGGCCTTTCATAATGGGATTGTAGATCTTCATCAGCTTCTTCTTTCTAAGGGCGTTAATAATGAACTTCCCATGATACGGACGGTGTAGGCAGCTTTCTTGACCATTTTCTGCAAGCGTAATCATAAAAAGAAGAATAATAAAAAACAGGATGAATCAGTTAAAGCGCTGATTTGTCCTGTTTTTTCTGATATAAAAACCGTCCATTATACGGGTATGCATTGATTATAAAATGACTTCAGGGCCGGTTCAGATAGAACCGCTCGAAATGATCAGCCTGAAGGATAATTTCTTTGATCAGAGCTTCACTGGCAACACTGGTAAGCCGGTTTGGATTGGTCAGAATACCAAATTGGGTAATCTCTGCGTCATCAATATGCAGAGGGATAATATCACCGCTGTGAACATAAAGGTTATTGACAAGAGAAACATCAGGACCAAATCCGATTACATCGGTTTCCATAACAAAGTTTTTAATGGACTCTGGATTCTGAGAGGAGGTAAGGATTTGAGGCGTTCCGTATTCCTTCAGACGGTTCATAATATAATCGGAAAGGGAAAAAGCATCTCCAAACAGAATAATAGGATATTGAACCAGTTCCTCATAGCTGGTGATTTTTTTGTGGGCAAGAGGAGATTTCTTTCCTACATATGCCATGATTTTTCCGGAAAAAAGATGATGGAAATGTTCTGTCTCATCGTAGGAAATATAGCTGTGACGAGTTACCAGACCAAAATCTGCAGAACCGTTTTTTACATCCCAGCGTATTTTTTTTGAGCCCTCCTCCCGGATTTTCAGAGTTACATTGGGAAACAGCTTTTTATAAAGTGCAATGGATTTGGGAAGAAGAGTTGCGCAGAGGGTGGGAACTGCGCTGACGGTAATGGTATCGTAAATTTCTGCATAATTGGAATTGCCTATTTTTTCGATTTCATTAATCTGGCTTAATGCATTTCGGGCAAGGGCGATAATTTTCTGACCGATTTCTGTAGGCTCCGCGCCCAGGCGGGAACGTTTGAACAGAGTAAGGTTCAGCTCTTTCTCCAGAGAATTGACAGCCTGACTGATGCTGGGCTGTGCAATAAAAAGTCGTTCGCTGGCGGTAGTAAAGGAGCCGGTGTCTGCTATTTCGATGATGTACTGTAACTGTTCTAACCGCATATCTGCCTCACATTCTAAATAAAAAAGTCTTGAGTTTCCGCAAATTGTAATTTAAAAATGAATGCGGC
>UMFI01026758.1_pt1 | contig 26667 bp, 25 predicted proteins | sample 1964951 | NCBI WGS metagenome assembly UMFI01 (sample SAMEA4836040, study PRJEB28245) | human gut metagenome | biome: gut microbiome; material: fecal sample | place: Denmark | collected 2008 | reverse complement strand
AGAAAAGCCCGGCTTTTGCCGGGACTTTGTCTACAGTCTGACACAGGAACATCGTTCCTGTGCCTCAAAAATGAATTTACCCCAACTCTTGACAAAGAGCCACAAAAAATCGCCAGAACCGGCAAATGCCGGATCTGGCGATTCCTTACAAAAGACTGAAAACAGTCCTTTTTTCTTATTTATCTGCAATCGCTGCCTGTGCTGCTGCCAGTCTTGCAATCGGAACACGGAACGGTGAGCAGGAAACATAGTCCAGACCGATCTTGTGGCAGAACTCTACAGAAGACGGATCTCCGCCGTGCTCGCCGCAGATACCTACATGCAGTTCCGGACGTACCGGCTTACCTAACTCGATAGCCATCTTCATCAGCTTGCCTACACCTACCTGATCCAGCTTTGCGAACGGATCGTTCTCAAAGATCTTAGCATCGTAGTAAGCATTCAGGAACTTACCTGCATCATCGCGGGAGAAGCCATAGGTCATCTGAGTCAGGTCGTTGGTACCGAAGCAGAAGAACTCAGCCTCTTTTGCAATATCATCTGCAGTCAGAGCTGCTCTCGGGATCTCGATCATGGTACCAACCTGATATTTCAGCTCAATACCTGCTGCTGCGATCTCAGCGTCAGCGGTCTCTACTACAAAGTTCTTTACATACTTTAACTCTTTGATGTCGCCAACCAGCGGAATCATGATCTCCGGCTCTACGGTCCAGTCGGGATGTGCCTTCTGAACGTTGATTGCTGCGCGGATAACAGCCTTGGTCTGCATCTTTGCAATCTCCGGATAGGTAACAGCCAGACGGCATCCACGATGACCCATCATCGGGTTGAACTCGTGCAGAGAAGCGATGATATTCTTAATGGTCTCAACGCTCTTGCCCTGTGCATCAGCCAGCTTCTTAATATCTTCCTCTGTGGTCGGAACGAACTCGTGTAACGGCGGATCCAGGAAACGGATACATACCGGGTTGCCCTCAAGAGCCTCATACAGCTTCTCGAAATCACCCTGCTGCTCCGGAAGGATCTTCTCCAGAGCTGCCTCACGCTCTTCTACAGTCTCAGAACAGATCATCTCACGGAAAGCGTCGATTCTGTTGCCCTCGAAGAACATATGCTCTGTACGGCAAAGACCAATACCCTCAGCGCCCAGCTCTCTTGCTTTTCTTGCATCAGCCGGAGTATCTGCGTTGGTTCTTACTTTCAGTCTTCTGTACTGATCAGCCCATCCCATAATTCTGCCAAACTCACCAGCAATGGTAGCGTCTACAGTCGGGATAATGCCATCGTAAATCTTACCGGTGGAACCATCGATGGACAGAGCATCGCCCTCGTGGAATTCCTTACCAGCCAGAACAAATTTCTTGTTTTCTTCATCCATAGCGATATCGGAGCAGCCAGATACGCAGCAGGTACCCATACCACGTGCAACTACTGCAGCGTGAGAGGTCATACCGCCACGAACAGTCAGGATACCCTGAGCAGCCTTCATACCCTCAATATCTTCCGGAGAGGTCTCCAGACGAACCAGAACTACCTTCTCGCCTCTTGCAGCCCACTCTTTTGCATCTTCTGCAGTGAAGACAATCTTACCGCATGCAGCACCCGGAGAAGCAGCCAGAGCTTTTGCCAGCGGCTCAGCTTTCTTCAGTGCCTCAGCGTCAAACTGCGGATGCAGCAGAGTATCCAGGTTACGCGGGTCGATCATGGCAACTGCCTCTTCCGGAGTTCTCATGCCTTCATCTACCAGATCGCAGGCGATCTTTAATGCAGCCTGAGCGGTTCTCTTACCATTTCTGGTCTGCAGCATGTACAGTTTTCCGTGCTCAACGGTAAACTCCATATCCTGCATATCTCTGTAGTGATTCTCCAGAGTCTTGCAAACCTCGTTAAACTGTTTGAATGCCTCCGGGAACTTGTCAGCCATCTCGTTGATGTGCATCGGAGTACGAACACCTGCTACAACGTCCTCACCCTGTGCATTGGTCAGGAACTCACCGAACAGGCCCTTCTCACCAGTAGCCGGGTCACGGGTAAATGCAACACCAGTACCACAGTCATCACCCATGTTACCGAAAGCCATGGACTGTACGTTTACAGCAGTACCCCAGGAATACGGGATATCGTTGTCGCGGCGGTATACGTTTGCACGGGGGTTGTCCCAGGAACGGAATACTGCCTTGATTGCGCCCATCAGCTGCTCCTTCGGATCATCCGGGAAGTCTGCGCCGATTTTATCCTTGTACTCAGCCTTAAACTGATTTGCCAGTTCCTTTAAGTCGTCAGCATCCAGCTCAACGTCCAGCTTAACGCCCTTTTTCTCCTTCATCTCATCGATGAGGGTCTCGAAATATTTCTTGCCGACCTCCATAACAACGTCGGAATACATCTGAATGAATCTTCTGTAGCAGTCCCATGCCCAGCGTGCATTGCCGGACTTCTCAGCGATTACATTAACAACCTCTTCGTTCAATCCCAGGTTCAGGATGGTGTCCATCATACCCGGCATGGATGCTCTTGCACCGGAACGAACAGATACTAACAGCGGATTCTCATGATCACCGAACTTCTTGCCGGTAATCTCTTCCATCTTGCCGATATATTCATTGATCTGGGCCTGGATCTCCTCGTTGATCTCACGTCCATCTTCATAATACTGTGTGCATGCTTCTGTTGTGATGGTAAAGCCCTGGGGTACCGGAAGACCGATGTTGGTCATCTCAGCCAGGTTTGCTCCCTTACCGCCAAGCAGATTTCTCATGCTGGCATCACCCTCGGTGAATAAATAAACCCACTTATTTGCCATTGGTTTTTCCTCCTCATACGTGTAGATATCCTCTACAGGTTTTTACCGTTCCCGGCTGCTCCTCTTCCGCTTCCCTTTACTTAAGTCCTAAACTACCTTCTCTGTTTTCTGTAAAGCTGCTGCCGTTTTTATGGCGCCGAAAGAAGGCCCTGAAACAGTCCGTACATAGTATACCATATTTTACCGCTGAGTAAAGAAGTTTTCTTTAAAAAAACAGAAAAATTTTGTACAAATTTCTGCAAAATTCGGTGTAAGCACTTCCAATTTCTGTCATTTTCGCATATAGATTTTTCATTCGTATATGCGAACAGTTATTTTCTTATTCATTCTGCCGTTACCCATTTTTGCTTTCCTGTCTTTTTTTCTTTCCTCATTTACCTTGCGCCTTCACCGCTCGCGCTTCTGCTTTTTCCTCAGCTTTTCCTTCCAGCCAGATCATACGTCCATCTTATGCGTACTGAATCGTTTTTTTCAAATCATCTGCCGTTTTTTCATCGATTAAAAGCTTTACCAGCTCCAGCCCCAGATCCAGGGCAACGCCCAGTCCCTTTGCAGTCGTAATATTCCCATCTGTTACCACACCCTGATCAACCACAATTGCTCCATTTAACTCTTCCTCGAAACCAGGGAAGCAGGTGGCCCGTTTTCCTCTCAGAAGGCCATGATGTCCCAGAACCACTGCCGGAGCCGCACAGATTGCTGCAATCCGTTTTCCTGCCTGATTCTGAGCCTTCAATGCCTGAATCAAGGGTTCACACTGGGAAAGATGAACGGAGCCTGGCATTCCTCCCGGCAGGAAAATCACATCTGCATCTGAAAAGTCCACCTCACCTACAGCTGCATCCGCCTGAATCCGAATTCCGTGAGAAATGACAACCTCTCTGTCTTCCTTTGCCGCCACTAAAACTGTGTCAATCTTGCTGCGGCGCAGCAAGTCCACCACTGCCAGACACTCCACTTCTTCTGTTCCGTCCGCAATCATTGCATACACTTTTGCCATTTAAACTTCCTCCTTTTGTTTTATCAAATTTTGTTCTGTCAAGTTTTGTAACTCAAAGGGGGCAGAAATTTTTCCTTTTTCCCAAAAACCGGGAATATTTTACTTCTGTCGATATTTCTCTGTCTGTATTACAGCACTGTATTTCAGCACAGTGAAATATTTCTATACTTTCCCTCAGAATATTCCTGTGGAAAAATAACGCCTCAGATACTTCTATTATACCGTATATTCTTTCCTCGGAAAACGAAAATCCCAAAATTATTATTTGAAAATGATTATTCCTTTTTTAAAAGAAGCCGGTAGGTTCCATCCATTCCCAGCGCTCCCAGAGGAGCCGTAATCAAAATTGCCAGCACAGCAACCGACAGAACGATTTTTCCGCAGGGAAGTCCCAGCGACATGGGCACTGATCCAATAGCCGCCTGAACCGTAGCCTTAGGCAAATAGGCAATGACGCAAAACAATCGCTCCTTTTGGTTCAGACTTGTACCAGCCATGCAGAGAGCCACCCCCACACTGCGGAATACCAGGGCCAGCGCAATCATAAGCCCTGCTGCCGGTCCCGCCTCCAGCGTATAACGGATATCGACTGCAGCTCCAACCAGGACAAAAAGCAGTACCTCTGCCGCCAGCCACAGCTTTCCGAATTTCTCCGACAGGCGCTTCGACACAAAGGCCGTGCTTTTCATTTTCAAAACACAGGCCATGCTGGTCACTGCCAGAAGTCCGGAAACAGAGATAATTCCCTCTAACCACTCCTCTGCCGCCACCAGAAGAAAAGAAATTCCCAGCACAATAATCACCTTCATGCTGTTGCGCACATAGTGCTTTCTGGCATAAGCTGTTTCAAAAAACAGAGCCAGCAGCCATCCTGCTGCGGCTCCCAGGAGAATTCCCAGAAGAATAGACACTGGAATATTTAAAAAATCGGTTACTCTGGCCTGTCCGCCCTGAGCCATACTGACAAAGGTGGTAAATACGACAATCACAAAAATATCATCGCAGGATGCGCCCGCCAGAATCATCTGGGGAATGCTTTTTTCTGTTCCGTATTTTGACTCCATCAGCTGAACCATTCTTGGAACCACCACAGCCGGGGAAACAGCTGCAAGCACAGCCCCCATCACCGTCGCCTCCATCCGATTTACTGGAAGAAGCGCCGGAGCAAACAGGACAAAGGCCAGAATTTCAAAGCTTGCCGGCACAAAGGACATCATCACTGCCGGCCGTCCTACCTTTTTCAGATCTGTCAGATTCAGAGACAGACCTGCCTTTAAAAGAATAATAATCAAAGCCATTTTCCGCAGATCCGCAGAAATAGAAAGAATCAGCGGATCCAGAAGATTCAGGACAAAGGGCCCCAGAACAATTCCCGTAGCCAGCATGCCAATGATTCTGGGAAGCCGGATCTGCTGACACAGAGCCGCCATCAGAAGACCGGTAAGAAAAATAAGTGCAAGAGATGTAAGCATGGAAATCTCCTCCTAGTTGTATAACCTAATCTCATTATAGCAAAACTTCTGTTTATATGATACAATTGTTGAAAAACAGACTCAAAATTCGTAACCGTTCAGCCATGCATATTCCTATCTGAATCTTCGCCTGACTGAACGGTTACCAAAAATTACAGCATAAAGGACAGCGAATCATGAAAAAAATTACGATTATTGACGGACAGGGTGGACGTATGGGAAAAGCCCTGATTGAACATCTCAAACGAGAATTTCCAGAACAGGAGCTGCTTGCCATCGGCACCAACAGCATAGCCACAGCAGCCATGCTGAAGGCGGGAGCTGATTACGGCGCAACAGGAGAAAACCCCGTGCTTGTAGCAGCACGGGATTCTGATATTATTATTGGGCCTATTGGAATTGTAATTGCAGATTCACTTTTCGGAGAGGTAACCCCTGCCATGGCGACAGCTATAGGGCGCAGTCAGGCCAGTCAGATTCTCATGCCGGTAAACCGGTGCAATCACCACGTGGCCGGCTGCGAAAATCTGTCTATGAACGAGATCATTCACCGCGTTATCGAACAGGTTCGGGAGCTGCTTTAAAATACCGAAACCGCTGCAGCACAGATCTATGCCGCAGCGGTTCTTTATATTTACATATTCGTAACTGTTCAATTTCATCTTAAAAACGGAACTTATCCTCAAAGTAATTCTTCAGCTCTGCAATCGGAACGCGAACCTGCTCCATGGTATCACGGTCACGAACAGTTACTGCGCCGTCTGTCTCAGAGTCAAAGTCATAGGTAACACAGAAAGGAGTACCAATCTCATCCTGTCTTCTGTAACGCTTACCGATATTGCCTCTGTCATCGAACTCACAGTTGTAGTATTTGGACAGCTCGGCGTATACCTTCTCAGCGCCCTCATTCAGCTTCTTGGACAAAGGAAGAATACCTACCTTCACCGGTGCCAGAGCCGGATGGAAGTGAAGAACAGTACGAACATCGCCGCCCTCTAACTCTTCCTCATCATATGCAGCGCACAGGAATGCCAGAGTTACACGGTCTGCACCCAGAGACGGCTCTACTACATAAGGAATGTATTTTTCCTTTGCCTCATCGTCAAAATAGGACATATCCTCGCCGGAAACGTTCTGATGCTGGGTCAGGTCGTAGTCAGTTCTGTCTGCAATACCCCACAGCTCGCCCCATCCGAACGGGAATAAGAACTCGATATCCGTTGTTCCCTTACTGTAGAAGCACAGCTCCTCCGGAGAATGATCGCGAAGACGCATCTCGTCTTCCTTAATGCCCAGAGCCAGCAGCCAGTCACGGCAGAAGCCTCTCCAGTACTGGAACCACTCCAGATCAGTGCCCGGCTTACAGAAGAACTCCAGCTCCATCTGCTCAAACTCACGGGTACGGAAGGTAAAGTTTCCGGGAGTAATCTCGTTACGGAAGGATTTACCAATCTGACCGATACCAAAGGGAACTTTCTTTCTGGAGGTACGCTGTACGTTCTTGAAGTTTACAAAAATACCCTGAGCAGTCTCCGGTCTTAAATAAACCGTGTTCTTTGCATCCTCAGTAACGCCCTGGAAGGTCTTGAACATCAGGTTAAACTGACGGATATCTGTGAAATCATGCTTTCCGCAGGAAGGACAGCAGATATTTTTCTCTTCGATAAAGTTCTTCATCTCTTCCTGAGACCATGCGTCTACAGAACCTTCAATCTCGATATGGTTCTCTGCCAGGTAGTCTTCGATCAGCTTGTCAGCGCGGAAACGCTCCTTACATGCCTTACAGTCCATCAGGGGATCGGAAAAGCCGCCCAGATGACCAGAAGCAACCCAGGTCTGGGAATTCATCAGAATCGCACAGTCAACACCTACGTTGTAGGGGCTTTCCTGAACAAATTTCTGCCACCATGCTTTCTTTACATTGTTTTTCAGCTCTACACCAAGATTACCATAATCCCAGGTGTTGGCAAGACCGCCGTAAATCTCGGAGCCGGGATATACGAAGCCTCTGCTTTTTGCCAGTGCTACAATTTTTTCCATTGTCTTTTCCATCTCAGATATCCTCTCTTTTTATATGATGTTGGGGGCCGAACCAGAATACCGCTCTCCAATAAACCGGAACTCTGTCCTTTGTCCCCTGGTATCTTTCTATTTCCTGAAACCCTTCTACTGAAATACGATGCAGTTGGTTCCCTCAGATGTAATCACCGCATTACTGGCCTTCACCCGAACACCTTCTGTCACAAAGGCAACGCCGCCCTCTACATAAACAGTGCCAGCTCCCTCTACAATCACAGCCTTGTTTTTGCTTTCACCGGTTACAGAAGCAAGCTCTGCATCCTTTCCGGCTGCTGTGAGAAAGGTCATGCCTTCCAGCTCTCCGGCCAGCTCTGCTGCCGTCCCCACGGAAAGACCAGTAATGGAGTGGGTATTATCTCCATTTTCTGTTGAAAAATTTACAAAATCATCTGCAGATGCATACTCAAAAACCAGCTTTCCAGTCTGTCCCTCCAGACTGCAGCTTTTCAGCGCCGCGGGAAGCTTTTCCTGATCCTTTTCATTTTCAAAAGCCGCCGCTCCTCCGTGCTCTGTATTGTAAGAAGTCACAGCCTCCTCCACATAAGAAGACAGCCCCTCCACCGTGTAAAGCTCATTGGGCTTATCGGAAGTATAGACCATGGCGCTTTCCACAGCCAGTTCCTTTGTCACATAGATGCTGTTTTCGTTGGCATTCCAGGTTCCCTCCTGCTTCTGTCCGCATCCGGCCAGAACCGCACAGGAAAGAGCTGCCGCTGTCAGCACAGCACAGTTCTTTTTCATAACTATCCTCCTGAATCCTCCAGCGCTTTCCAGCGCACAGATATTTAGGATTATACCCGTAAATGATAATATTTTCAATACCTGCAGAAAAATTCCTGTGTTTCTCGCCAGTTCTGCGTTACTGTTCACTGGAAAGCCAGTAAACAGTAACGGTTCTGCCCCATCAGTCCGGACAAATCATGCTCCAGGCAGCTGCATTACATCATCTCCAAAATCTCCAGGGAGTGGAAGGAACGGTCAATAAACCGCTTTTTGTTTCTGTCTACGCAGAACTTCAGCTCCTTTTGCACCTCTGGTGTCAGCACAAACGTATAAAGACTTTCCAAAGGGGAGAAAATGATATATTCCCATGCATAGGCCGCGGAATCGCTGACCTGACAGGGCGGATGCTCCGTATACTCGCCGCTTATTGTCATGGCCCGAAGTTCAAAAACCAGCTGAACCAGACTGTTGGGAAGAGACGGCTTTAACAGCGCCCGAAGAGACTGATACAAAAGCAGAAGCAGCTCCCCTGCATCCATATTTTCCCGGCTGTAATAATCGGCAAACTCCAGAAAATAGGAGCCATAACAGGCTGATTCCACATCCTGGGAAAGCTCTGTAAAATAATTGGAAATCTCTGCTCCCTGAAGACTGTAAGCCTCCCGCCCCTCAAACAGGCGGAACTGACCGAAAACAAAGGGACGGCTTACTGCCATCAGCTGGTTCCCCGGCCTTTTCGCGCCTCTGGCAAAGGCTGTGATTTTTCCCCGTTCCCGTGTGAGAATCACCAAACGCCTGTCATATTCTCCAGAAGGAGTGGCCTTTAATACCATTCCGGTCAGATTTGCCGTTTCCCTCACCGTTCTCTACTCCTTTGGATTATATCCGTAGTTTTTCATCAGAATTTCACTGTCCCGCCATTCCTTGCGAACCTTGACCCACAGCTGGAGATTCACCTTTGTTTCCATCATGGCTTCAATTTCTCTCCGGGCTGTGCTGCCGATTTTCTTCAGCATGGCGCCGCCCTTTCCAATGACAATTCCTTTATGAGAATCCCTCTCGCAGACGATGGTGGCATCAATATCAATCATGCCGTTGGGACGCTCGCTCATCCGCTCAATGGTAACTGCAATTCCATGAGGGATTTCCTCATCCAGAAGACGAAGCGCTTTTTCACGGATCAGCTCTGCTGCAATCTGACGCATGGGCTGATCTGTTACTGTATCTTCGTCATAAAACATAGGCCCGTAAGGCAGATATTTAAAAATCAGCTCTGTAAGAAGATCCGTATTCCGCTTTCTCAGAGCAGAAACCGGAACAATCTCCGCAAACTGACATACATCCTTATATGCCTGAATGTAGGTGGCAATTTCCTTTTGATCCTTTAAAGTATCAATCTTATTGATAACCAGAATCACCGGTGTCTTTACCTGATTCAGCTGCTCTGCAATGTGGCGCTCTCCAGCCCCGATAAAGGTCGTGGGCTCTACCAGCCACAAAATCACATCTACCTCCTTCAGGGTATGCTCTGCCACATTGACCATATACTCGCCCAGCTTGTTTTTGGCCTTGTGGATACCGGGTGTGTCCAGAAAAATAATCTGTCCCCTTTCATCCGTATACACAGTCTGAATTCTGTTTCTGGTAGTCTGTGGCTTCTGAGACGTAATGGCGATCTTCTGCCCGATCAAATGGTTCATCAGAGTGGATTTTCCCACATTGGGACGTCCAATCAAGGTCACAAAGCCTGATTTTTTCTGAACCGGAGCCGTGGAAGCCGCCTCTCCGCTGTTTTCCTTTGCTGTCTTTTCCGGATTCAGCTCCGCCATCAGCTTTTCTATATCAAGTGTTCCTGCTTTCTTTGCCATGCGCATTTATCCTCTCGTAAGATTTGAAACCTCACCGAACATTCCGCGGTTTACTTCTATTTTTTCCTCATTTCCAACCACGCAGAGACTTCCTGTTTCCAGAATTGCCCGTACCTGTCCAGCCAGCGCCCGAATATCATCCCGGTCTGCATCCAGAACCTGATCCCGCTCCTTCTGCATCATTTCCTCTGTCACTCCGGACAGGTAGGCAGAAAGGCCTCTTGCGCCCCGGGCAGAAGGTGTCAGAGGCGTATCCATGCCGCTGATAGTACCAATCACATATTTGGTCATATCCCGCTCATCTGGATCAAAGGCCTCCAGATAAGCCGGAATTCCCTCATATATTTCATTGGTTTCCTTCATGCCAGGATCCCGATAGGAAACAAGGTAGCCCTCGCCGGAACGGCCAAAGCCGCTCATGCAGCCATAAGCGCCGCCCTTGACTCTCAGATTCAGCCACAAATAATCATAGCTTAAAATCACCTGCAGAATCTTCAGAGCACCGGTATATGCAAAGCCCTTACTGCGGAAATTACCGCACCGAGCCACATAATTGACCTGGGAAGAGGTTTTCAGACCCTCGTTTTTATTCTCCACAGGATGAACAAAGGGATAACGCTCTCCGCTTCCCTCAGGCATCTTCTGACTTAACAGTGTCACAGTACGCGGCAGCGCCTCATAGCCTGTATCATCTGCTGTATAGCTGATCATCATATTGGAACGGGTAAACAGCTTTGCAGCTACCTCCTTAAGCTTTGCAGCAACGGCATTTTTCTGGGAATCGTAGTTCTTTTCCAGCTGCTCCAGGAAATGGTAATAAGCCGTTCCTCCGGTCAATTCATTGTAGTAGGCCGTCGGTGAGAAATAAGAGGTTGCCCGGGAAACAGCCGTACTGTGACCGGCATTTTCCAGACGCATCCGCGCCCTGGATCTAGTTTCTCCAATCACCTCACCCAAACGTTTTTCATCTGTAAAAACAGAGTGATTCAAAATTTCTTCTATCATGCCAAATCCGAAATCCAGCCGATCATACAATACCCGGATACTGGCAACAAATGCCCCTGTAAAATGCTCCGGCTCCTCCAGGTTTGCAAAAGAGGTTACTGCAAAATCAAGACCGCCGCTGTTTAAATGAATCTCACTGGTTAAATCGGAATAACCATAGCGCTCCGTATCCACGCTTCCCAGAACGGACTTCAGAAGTCCCACATATGGCAGATCCTCCTGCGGCACAGCATCTGTCCGAAACAGCACCTTCAGATAACCAATTCCTGATGTGAAGAAATTGTGGTGGAGAACCAAAATTCCATCCTCCCTCTTTTCTGTCCAGGAAAAGGTCTCTGCCTTTCTCTCAATGTCCTCCCGGCTTAACAGCGGAATTTTGGCCAGAATCTCCGGAGTGGAAGGCGTATCCTGATAAAGCTTCAGCTCCCTGGTATCCTCCACCAGTTTTTCTAACTGCTCCTGTGTCAGAGAATCCTTATATTCCGCCAGCTTCCCGGCCAGCCTTTCATCCTCTTTTGCTGTCAGATTCTTTTCCGGGCTGACAATCACAACAGCCTCAAAGGGATTGTCCAGAAGATACTTCCGGATCAGGTTTTCAAAATATCCCTCCTCCACTGCCTTCTTCAAATAGGTAAAGGTATCCTCATAAGCCAGGTGCATCATGGGATCTCCGTCATACAGCCAGCTGTCCAGACACTGCAGGCCGAACATCAGTCCCTTGGGGGCATTGCCGTAATCTGCTTCCCGGTATTTGAATTCATAGTAGTTGAGACCAGCTAAAAGGCTTTTTTTGTTGATTCCCTGGTCAGCCAGCTTCCGCAGAGTTCCCTTTACGACAGACAGGAATTCCCCTTTCTGATCCCGTCTGGCATCCTTGGCAATCACACTGAAATAGGGCTGAAGAATTCCGCTTTCGTATCCTCCCAGCACATCCTTTCCAATACCCGCATCAATCAGGGCCTGCTTTACCGGTGCTCCCGGCGCATCCAAAAGCGTATATTCCAGAATCTGAAATGCCAGGTACAGAACCGGATCCAGATCCGTTCCCACAACCGTATTTACGGAAAGGTAGGTGGCGTTTGTATCGTCCTCTCCCTCTGTAATAGAATAATGAAATTCCTTTTCAATCGGCTCTGCAAAGGCCTTCTGCTCCGGGATAGAGGAATCCACCGGGCGCTCCTCATAGTGGCAAAGATATTCCCGATCCAGCCATTCCAGCTTTTCTGCCATATCCATATCTCCGTACAGATAAATATAGCTGTTGGACGGATGATAATAGGTTTTATGGAAATTCAGGAATTTTTCGTAGGTCAGCTGTGGGATAAAGGCCGGATCGCCTCCCGAATCCTTTCCATAGCAGTTGTCTGGAAACAGGGTCTTCTGTGTACAGCTGTCCAGCAGACTTTCCGGAGAAGAATAGGCTCCCTTCATCTCATTGTAAACCACGCCATTGTAAATCAGCGGGCTTTCTTCCGATTCCAGCTCATAGTGCCAGCCCTCCTGGCGGAAAATCTTTTCTTCTTTATAGATATTCGGATGGAAAACCGCATCCATATACACATCCATCAAATTCTGAAAATCCTTATCATTGCAGCTTGCCACAGGATATACCGTTTTGTCCGGATAGGTCATGGCGTTTAAAAAAGTATTAAGGGAACCCTTGACCAACTCTACAAAGGGATCCTTCAGCGGGAACTTTTCCGAACCGCAGAGAACACTGTGTTCCAGAATATGGGGCAGTCCCGTATCATCATCCGGCGGTGTCCGAAAGCCGATGCAAAACACCTTGTTTTCATCATCATTGGACAGAAGAAACAGCTTTGCACCTGTCTTTTTATGACGCAGCACAATTCCTTCTGACCGGGTTTCTTTCAGAGTTTTCCACTCCTTTACCTCATAGGCATCCAGCGCCTTCACTTTTTCCAGTTGATTCATTTCTTCATGTCTCCTTTTTCCGTCAATGAAATCTCATTATTTACAGGTTGCCCATTAACCGGTCTTTTAATATGGCCAGACTGTCCCGGAAACAGAAATGGGCAAACAGAATTTTATCCGATTCCGCCGCTATGCCGCGAATATTTTCCATTCCCTGCTTTGCTGCAATCAGGCGGGCCCGCAGCAAATGGAAATTGCTGGTAAGAATTCCCACCTCCTGCTTTCCGTTTTCCGCCTTTTCTTTCAGCAAAAGCCTGCTGTATGCAATATTTTCCGTCGTACTTTGTGACTGCTCCTCCAGAATCATCCGTTCTGGAGAAACACCTTTTTCTGCCAGGTACTGTCTCATGGCAGAGGCCTCTGTACAAGGCTCGTCTGCCCCCTGTCCACCGGACAGAATCAGCATGGTAGACGGATTCTGCTTTGCATATTCCGCAGCCTTATCCAGACGCAGCTTCAAAGTCCTGCTTACTCCCTCCGGCTTCACCGAGGCTCCAAGGACAATGACATAATCCAGATCTGGCTCCGCAGCTGCAGGAATCCGCCCAAGGATCAGAATCAAAACCGTCAGAACCACCAGACTTCCCGACGCACACAGAGTCACCATGGATACGGGAATCCACATAGGCATCCGATCCGGATATTTCTGATAAATTCGGACAGCTGCTGCCGAAACTGCAAAAAAACCGCCGGACAGCAGCCAGATTGCAGCTGAGGCTGTCCCGATCCCTGTGTAAACCACAATGATCCCATAGTAAGCCAGACAGACTGCCGCCGCCACTGCAAGAGTCCATGTCAACATATCCATACCCCGTTATTCGTACAGAAATCCCGCCTCATTGTAAATCAGAGCCATAAATTCCACATCACTGTCGGAATTATTTTCCAGACTGTGGAACTGTCCCACCTGAATGATACAGCAGTCCCCAGGTCCTACCTTAGTGACAGTTTTATCATGATCGATAAAATCTGCCTCACCCTTCAGAATGTAGTAGGGCTCTGTATCTCTTACATGCTGATGCCAGCCTACGCTGCTTCCCGGAGGAAGCACAACTCTGGCATACAGTCTTCCATGTCCCAGCATCTCCTCTTTCGAAATAATATGGTGAACATAAGCGGTTCCCTTTCCTCCGCCCAGGTTTTCTACTGCCTTCACATCTGCTTTTCGTACCATAAACTTTATTTCTCCTTTCCTGTTTTCATCCTTCTGTCTTCAGCTTTTACTGTCGTTTCTCCCATTCCAGTCTTTTTCAGCCTTCCGTCTCCGGATCCATCTCGCTTCTGCGCAGAATATCATAGGGAGACAGCTCTGTTCCCAGATCCACATAGAGAATCTGCTTTGGATGGGGAGCGCTCTCCTGGGGGATTCCGTTCTCATCAGTAATTCCCCGGACCGTTACCTGTACATTCCGGCCGTCCGGCTTCATAACCTCAATGGCCTCTCCCACAGAAAACTTGTTTTTCTGCTCAATCCGGCACCATCCGTCCGGACGAACCTCTTCAATCGTACCCAGGTAGGTGTAATTCTTCACATAGGTGTTATTGTCGTAAATCTGGCTTTCTGCATCTGGCTTTCCGAAATAAAAGCCCGTTGTAAATTCCCGGTAAGTGCATTTGGCAATCTCCGCCCGGTACCAGTCCAGATTTTTCCGGTAAAGCTCCGGATCCTTTTTGTAATCGTCAATAGCCTTTCGATAGGTTCTGGCCACTGTAGCCACATAAAGCGCCGTTTTCATCCGGCCTTCGATCTTGAAGCTGTCAATTCCCGCCTCAATCAGCTCCGGGATATGCTCAATCATACACAAATCTCTGGAATTGAAAATATAAGTCCCTCTCTCATTTTCAAATACAGGCATATACTCACCCGGTCTGGTTTCCTCCATCAGGGCATACTTCCATCGGCAGGGGTGGGTGCAGGCCCCCTGATTTGCATCTCTTCCTGTCAGAAAATTACTGAGCAGGCAGCGGCCGGAATAGGAAATGCACATGGCTCCGTGAATAAAGCTTTCAATTTCCATATCCTCCGGAATCCGATCCCGTATTTCCCGGATCTCCTTTAAGGACAGCTCTCTGGCTGAAACCACCCTCTTAGCTCCCATCTGGTGCCAGAACAGATAGGTTCCATAATTTGTATTATTTGCCTGGGTGCTGATATGCAGCTCCATGTCCGGCAGCACCCGTCTGGCAATGGCAAAAACTCCCGGGTCTGAAATAATCAGCGCATCCGGACGGATTTCCTTCAGCTCTTCAAAATAAGCCTCTACTCCCGGAAGATCCTCATTGTGGGCCAGAATATTGGCTGTAATATAGACCTTTACACCATGCTCATGGGCAAAGGCGATTCCCTCCCGAATCTCATCATTCGTAAAATTTCTGGCTTTGGCCCGGAGGCTGAAGGCCTCTCCGCCCAGATATACTGCGTCAGCTCCGTAAATTACAGCCGTTTTCAGCACATCCAGACTGCCTGCCGGAATCAGAAGTTCTGTCTCTCTCATGGTTCTCTCCTCAGTATTTTTACACTTAAAGCAACGCCGTCTCCAATGGGAACAATACTGGTTTTCAGCTCCTCCATATGGGTCAGCGTATATAAATAGTCCCGCATCCGGGCATGAATGGTACGGTTGCGGCGCTCCACAGCAAACCGGGATTCTGCCACATCTCCGTCCTGAAGCACATTGTCTGTCACCAGCAGCGCGCCCTCCGCCATCAGCTCCAGAATCCGCGGAAGCCAGTGAATGTACTGGCCCTTAGCCGCATCCATAAAGATAAAGTCAAAGGTTCCGGAAAGCTGTTCCAGAACCTTATCTGCATCTCCCTCCATCAGGGTAATTGCGTCTTCCATCCCTGCCAGCCGGAAATTCTCCTTTGCAGCCACAATCCTGGGCTGATATTTTTCAATGGTGGTAATATGGGCGCCGGCCGGCATGGACTGAGCCATCAACAGAGCCGAATAGCCCACTGCCGTTCCCACCTCCAGAATCCGCATGGGCTTTACCGCTGCAGTCAGGGTCTGAAGCAGAGCCCCGGTTTCCCTTCGGATAATGGGAACAGCGGCGGCTCTGGCTTCCTTTGCAATTCTGTCGCACAAAACTCCGTGCCCCTGATCCAGAGAATTAATATAATCTGTAATCCGTTTTTGATCCATCTTGGCTACCTGCTGCTTTCTGTATTTTCCTATTCCGTTTCTTCCTCCGGCCCTTCGCTTAAAATCCTCAGAATCTCCTTTGAGGTCATAGAGGTATTCAGGGTATAGGTGCCTGGAACGGTCTCGTACTCATAAAATTTCATCTGGAACCTGGCGGCCAGCTCGTTGTCAATCAGCCCCAGATCCTTAAGGGCTGCAGCAATATCCGCTCCGGAATCCTCTGCCGTCACAGTCAGAACCTTGTTGCTGCCCGGAGCCGGCTCCATGGGCGTCTGATAAAAAATAGCGTGGCCAAAGGCATACCCTCTGACAATTCCCTCTGTAAGCAGCAGAAGAATCAATGCATACAAAATCAGCTTTCCCGATACCCCGATGATGGTGCCTGTTATTTTATTGATGTCCTTTGTAATCTGACTCATCGGTCATCACTGCCTTTCTGATGTTGGTTACTCAACCTCCATGATAATAGGAAGGATCATGGGATTGCGCTTCATCCGCTTCCACATAAAGTCACTTAAGCTGTCGCGAATCACATTTTTCATCTTACCCCAGTCGGAAACATGGCGATCCAGACAGTCTGCCACAGCATCATCAACAACCTGACGGGCATCGTCCATCAGATCCTCCGACTCTCTTACATAGACAAAACCACGGGATACAATATCCGGACCTGCCAGAAGCTGGTTACTGTATTTCTCCAGTGTCAGAACAACAATAATAATACCGTTCTGAGCCAGATTCTGCCGATCTCTAAGAACAATGTTTCCTACATCGCCCACACCAAGTCCGTCTACCAGAATGCCGCTGGCCTGAACATGATCAGCCACCCTGCAGGAATCCTCACTGATCTCCACCACATCACCAGAGGACATAATCAAAATATTTTCTTTTGGAATTCCCATGGACAGAGCAATGGACCGGTTTGCCACCAGATGGCGGTACTCTCCATGCACGGGAAGAGCAAAACGGGGATGAAGCAGAGAATAAATCAGCTTAATCTCCTCCTGACATGCATGACCCGATACATGGGTATCCTGGGTAATCACCTCTACGCCCTTCATGGACAGCTCGTTAATTACCTTGGAAACAGCCTTTTCATTGCCCGGAATCGGAGTAGAGCTTAAAATCACCACATCATTCGGCTTAATAGAAACCTTCCGATGCATACCAGAAGCCATTCGGGACAGAGCTGCCATAGACTCACCCTGGCTTCCTGTCGTAATCAATACCGTCTGCTCGTCCGGATAATTCTTCAGCTGATCAATTTCAATCAGAGTGCCGTCGGGAATATTGATGTAACCCAGCTCACTTGCCGTTCCGATGACATTGACCATGCTTCGTCCTTCTACTACAACCTTTCTTCCGTATTTGTAGGCAGAGGAAATAATCTGCTGCACACGGTCTACATTGGAGGCAAAGGTTGCCACAATAATCCTGTTATTTTTATGCTCTGCAAAAATTGCGTCAAAGGTTTTTCCCACCGTCCGCTCAGAAGCTGTAAAGCCCGGACGGATTGCATTGGTACTGTCGCTTAACAGCGCCAGCACACCTTTTTTGCCCAGCTCTGCAAAACGCTGCAGATCAAACGCATCTCCAAATACAGGCGTATAGTCTACCTTAAAGTCGCCGGTATGAACAATCACGCCGGCCGGCGTAAAGATCGCCAGGGCTGCCGCATCGGCAATGCTGTGGTTAATCTTAATAAATTCTACCCGGAAACATCCCAGATTAATGGACTGTCCGTGCTTGACCACCTTTCTCTTGGTGCTCTTCATCAGGTTGTGTTCTTTTAATTTATTCTCAATCAATCCGATGGTAAGCTTTGTTCCATACACCGGAACATTGATTTTCTGAAGAATATAGGGGAGGGCGCCGATATGATCCTCGTGTCCGTGGGTAATCACAAAGCCCTTCACCTTATCAATATTTTTTTCCAGATAGGTAACATCGGGAATCACCAGATCAATTCCCAGCATGTCATCTGTGGGGAATGCAAGTCCGCAGTCCACAACTACAATGGTATCCTCATACTCAAATGCAGTAATATTCATGCCGATCTGCTCCAGACCGCCCAGAGGAATAATCTTTACCTTTGGCTTTCCTTCTCCCTTCAGCTCTGCTGTCTTCGCTGTCCTGGACGGCTTTTTCTCTGCTGCCGCTGGTTTTCCTGTCCTTCCTTCCCCTTTTCCTGCTGTGCGGGGAGTCTGTCTTGGCGCCGGTTTTGCGCCTGCTCTGGAGGGTTTTCCACCGTTTTTTCCGCCTGTCCGTCCTCCGGCCCGGCTTCCGGTTTTCTCTGCGCTTTTTTCTTTTTCCGCGGCTTTATCCACGCTCACGTCCATCTGATTTTCCGCATATTCTTCCGGTTTGTCAAGCTGATAATTCTGATTTTCTGTCTTCAATTTTTTTCCTCCAAATTCATTCTGTCATCCTGATCCTTCTGTCTTTTCCGCACGTTTTCGTCCATGTCCGCTACTTTTGCAGTTCTACATCCATGTCCTCCATCAACTCCGTAAAAATCCGGAACAGATAGTCCATTTCGTCATCATTCTCTACAAACTCATAGACAGCCTCACTGTCCTCCTGTCTGGATACGTCCTTTAAAATATAGCATTCGCCGTCCTCATCCTCATCTTCGGAATCTGTTACCAAAAGATAATTCATTCCGTTGATTCTGGTCTCCTCCAGCACATAAAAATCCACCGCTTCGCCGGTATCTGTCTGTAATGTAATTTTCTCTTCCTGTGCCACGTTCTCACTCCTTCAGAGATCCCAGGTAAGACTGCAAAATCAGGGTAGCTGCAATCTTATCAATCACCTTTTTGCGATCCTCCCGGCGCACTCCGCTTTCTATTAAAATCTCATTTGCCTCTATAGTTGTCAGACGCTCGTCCCACAGAACCACAGGGAGTCCAGTTCTGCGTATCAGCATATCGCGAAATTCTTCCGTTTTCCTTGCACGCTCGCCAATGGTATCATCCATGTTCTTAGGATAACCCAAAACAATGGTTTCAACCCCGTATTCCTTAATCAGCGACTCAATCCTTGCCAGAGTTTTCCGAAGCTTGTTCTCCTCCTTACGGGTAATGGTCTCTACCCCCTGGGCTGTAAGCCCCAGAGGATCACACACCGCCACTCCCACAGTCTTTGAGCCATAATCCAGTCCTAAAATCCTCATACACTGCCTTTCCAGGATACCGTTTCCCTTCTGTTCGGGAACCCACTCCTTTTTGCCTACAGAAAATAAAGCCAGCCCCATCTACAAAACGCATTCGGCATCCTCCGCAGTGCGTTTTCCGCTGCAGAACACTTATGCTCCGCAGCAGTGTAACAGATATGGCTGGCAGTTTTTTTCACTCTATCTCAGCTTCGTATCAATATAAACAGACATCAGCTCTTCCAGAATCTCATCTCGCTCAACTTTCATAATCAGACTTCTGGCGCCCTTATGGCTGGTAATATAGGTGGGATCTCCGGACATAATGTATCCAACAATCTGGTTCACCGGATTGTACCCTTTCTCTCTAAGCGCTGCATAAACCAACTCTAAAACCTGGCTGACATCCATCTTCTTCTCCTGTACTGCCCTGAAAAACTGTGTGTTATGAATTTCGCCCATGTTCCTCACGTCCTTTAACTATTCTTTTCTATTTTATACTACTTTGTCCAATTCGGCAAGGGGAATTTTTCCCTCTGTCTTCTTCTGCCTCTTTTTCGTTACTGTTCACAGCAGTTCATTTTCCTATCAGAAATTCGCCGCAGCTCAGGAAAGCAGAAGAATTTCCGGTGTAAGCATTTCTGTCAGAACTCCCTCTGCCATCTGGTTTTTCCTGCCTTTTTCCAGGGGAACTACTGCCTTTACATATTCTCTGGTATGTCCAATCATGTAGACTTTCCCGTCTATCTGCGTTTCTTCCTCCAGAAGAATCTCTGTTTTCTTGCCCAAAAAGCTTCTTCTGTACTGTTCTGAAAGGCGTTTTTCCAGCTCCAGCAGTTCGTCGCTTCGCAGCGTTTTTATCTGCTCCGGAATCTGCTCCGGCATCCGATCCGCCCGAGTACCAGCCCGGCGGGAATACTTAAAAATGTGCATTTCATAGAAGCCGATCTGCTCCAGAAAACGCTTTGTCTCCTGAAATTCTTCCTCTGTCTCCCCAGGGAATCCTACAATCACATCGGTGGTAATAGCCGGCTGTTCAAATGCCTTTCTGAGAATTTCGCATCCCCGGGCATACTCTGCTGCCGTATAATGGCGGTTCATGCGCTTTAAGGTTTCATCACATCCGCTCTGCAGAGAAAGATGGAAATGCGGGCAAAGCTTGGGGAGAGCTGCTAACTCTGATGCAAACTCCTCCGTTACAATCCGAGGCTCTAAGGAACCCAGGCGGATCCGCTCGATTCCTGGAATCCGGTGGATCCGCTGAATCAGTCCCAGAAGATTTTCTTTCTCTTCTGTAAAATCCACACCATAGGAGCTTAAATGGATTCCCGTCAGAACCACCTCCCGGTATCCTTTTTCCGCCAGCATGCGTACCTCAGACTCAACGTCCTCTGGCCGGCGGCTGCGAACCCGGCCCCTGGTATAGGGAATAATACAATAGCTGCAGAACTGATTGCATCCGTCCTGTACCTTCAGAAATGCCCGGGTGTGATCCGCGATCCGGCTGATCTTTAATTCCTCGTATTCCTGTGTGTTTCCAATATCGATCACATGCACCTGATGCTTTTCCTGAAAATATTCCTCCAGAATCTCCACCAGATCCTGTTTTTTGTTATTTCCTATAATCACATCTACTGCCAGATCCTTCTTCAGCTCCTCGGAGGCTGACTGTACATAGCACCCTGCAGCCACCACCACCGCATCCGGATTCTGCTTTCTTGCCCTATGCAGCATCTGTCGGGATTTCCTGTCTGCCATGTTGGTTACAGAGCAGGTATTGATGAGATACACATCTGCCTTTTCATGAAAAGGCACGATCTGATACCCGGCCGCCTCCAGTAACTGCTGCATGGCCTCTGTCTCATAGGAATTCACTTTGCATCCCAGGTTATGTAGGGCTGCTGTCCGCATATTCTTTTCTCCTTTTCCCGAACTCTTTACCGGGGTTTCACCGGATTTTCACCGAAACTCCCTATTGACTTTTCTTCCATATCTGGGTAGTATTTATGTAGGACTGGCAGTTGGGATTCTCCCTGCCGTCACAAAAAAATACTGAAAACCATTAAGGAGGTTTTATACATGAAAACTGTTCGTATTTCTTTAAATTCCATTGATAAAGTAAAGTCTTTCGTAAATGACCTGACCAAGTTCGACGTTGACTTCGATCTGGTATCCGGCAGATACGTAATCGACGCCAAGTCCATTATGGGTATTTTCAGCCTGGATCTGTCCAAGCCCATCGATCTGAATATTCACGCAGAGGCTGGTATCGATGAGATTCTGGAGACCTTGGCTCCCTATATCATTCAGTAAGTTCTTCTGAATATCTGTTTTTAAAGAATGCAAAGGATGCTTCTGTTAGAGAGGCATCCTTTCTCTGTTTTATCTTTAGTCACACCAAACAACCTCTGCAGTCTCCAGGGCTGTCTTTACCATCTCATCAATCTTTTCTTTCAGATTCTGCTCAGATTTGTGAATCATATTCAGATTCGGCTTAATCACCGGATGCTTTGCCACAAAAATAGTGCAGCAGTCTTCATAAGGCTGAATCGAAGTCTCAAAGGTTCCGATCTTCTCAGAAATATCAATAATCTCCTGCTTATCAAAGCCAATCAGCGGGCGGAATACCGGCATTGTGCAGACCTCATTGGTTGCCGCTAAGGACTGAACGGTCTGAGAAGCCACCTGACCAATACTCTCTCCTGTAATCAGGGCCAGAGCGTCATTTTTCCGTGCAATTTCCTCTGCAATCTTCATCATATAACGCCGCATGATGATCGTCAGCTCCTCGTGAGGACACTGCTCATAAATATACAGCTGAATATCTGTAAAGTTTACGATATGAAGCGGAATCGGACCGGAATAGCGGGCAACCAGCTTTGCCAGATCAATCACCTTCTGCTTTGCACGGTCACTGGTATAGGGCGGTGCATGGAAATAAACTGCATCAATCTTTACGCCCCGCTTGGCAATCATATAGCCTGCTACCGGGCTGTCAATTCCGCCGGACAAAAGAAGCATGGATTTTCCGTTCGTTCCCACAGGCATACCGCCGGGGCCCGGAATCATCAGGGAGTAAATATTGACTACCTTTCGAATCTCAACCTTCAAAAGAACCTCTGGCTTATGCACATCTACAGAGGTTTCCGGATAGGCGTTTAAAATTACCTCTCCCAGCTGACGGTTCATTTCCTCAGAGTGAACCGGATAGTTTTTATCTGCTCTCCGGCTGTCTACCTTAAATGTAAAATGGCGATCCGGATAAGCCTCTCCAATATAATCGATCACGACCTGCTTAATATGCTCAAAATCCTTATCTTCGATCTGAAGCATCGGACAGATCCAGGCAATGCCGAACACATGCTGCAGAGCTTCAATGACCTCATCATAGTCATAATCTCCCTCTGCCTGAACATAAATCCGGCCAGCCTCCTTGGATGCCAGAAATCTTCCCTCTACTCTGCGCAGAGCATTTTTAATCTGCTTAATCAGAGCATCCTCAAACAGATACCGGTTTTTTCCTTTTGTTCCGATCTCTGCGTACTTAATTAAAAACGACTGATATACCATAGTTTATCCTCTCTTATCCCCGCTGATACCGGCGAAGCACCGGCAGCAGCTCCTTTAACGTATCAATGCAGTAATCGATCTCTTCCTTTGTGTTAAAAATGCCAAAGCTGATGCGGATAGTCGCATCCAGGTATTTCTGCGCCAATCCGATTCCCTTCAGTGTCCCGCTGATGCCAGGATGATGGGAAGAGCAGGCAGAACCGGAGGAAACGTAAATCCCCTTATCCTCCAGCGCATGAAGAAGCACCTCGCTTCGAACGCCCTCAAAGCTGACGCTGACAATCTGGGGGGCGCTTTCCGCTCCCTTTTTGCTGTTGACCAGCGTGCCCTCAATCTCTCCCAGACGGTCTGTCATGTAATCCTTCAGCTCTGTCAGGCAGCGGATTTTCTCCTCATGATCCGTGTACATTTCTTTTGCAGCAACGCCCAGCCCTGCTGCTCCAGGAACATTTTCCGTGCCGGAACGAAGATTGTTCTGCTGGCCTCCGCCATAAATCAGCGGCTTGATTTTCACGCCGCTTCTGATATAAAGAAATCCCACGCCCTTGGGGCCGTGAATCTTATGTCCGCTGACAGACAGAAGATCGATTCCCTGCTTTTTCGGTCGAATTACATATTTTCCATAAGCCTGGATTGCGTCCACATGGAAAATCACCGACGGATTTTTAGCCTTGATGATCCGGGAAATCTCTTCTATAGGTTCTACTGCGCCCACCTCGTTATTTACATACATCACAGACACCAGAATCGTATCTGGACGAATCGCCTCCTCCAGCTGCTGAAGGCTGATATGGCCGTTATGATCCACAGGCAGAAAGGTTATCTCAAATCCCAGCTCCTCCAGATAGGTCAGCGGATTGTAAACGGAAGGATGCTCCACTGCCGTTGAAATAATATGGCGTCCTGCCCGCTGATTGGCCAGAGCCGTACCGATCAGAGCCATATTGTTGGATTCTGAGCCGCCGGAGGTAAAAAGAATTTCCTTTTCTGCTGCCTTTAAGGTTCCTGCAATAATTCTGCGGGCCTCCCGGATATACTGCTCCGCCTCCATGCCTTTTCTGTGTTTGGCGGCTGCATTGCCGTAATCCTCTGTCATGGTTTTTACTACAATATCCTTTACGCTGTCCAGCACGCGGGTACTGGCGGAATTATCAAAATAGCACTCCATTTTTTTCTCCTTATTCGTTTGTTACTGTTCCAGCTGGAACATGAGAATTGACAGAGCCGCCATTCCTGCTGTCTCTGTTCTCAGGATTCTTCTTCCAAGAGTAATCGGATGGATTCCCTTTTTCACAGCAGCCTCCACCTCTTCCCGGTCAAATCCGCCCTCAGGGCCTATGTAAATTCCAGCCTGCATTCCCGGCTTGATTCTGCCAAGAATCTCCCTGGTTTTTTCCATTCCCTCTTCCAGCTCGTAGGGAATCAGATTGATGTCAAACTTTTCGGAATAGGAAAAGGCCTCCGCAAGCGTCATCACACCCTTTACCTCTGGAATCTGCATCCGGCCGGACTGCTTGGCTGCGCTTTCCGCAATGGCATTCCAGCGGCGGACTTTATTTTCTTCTTTCTTTTTATCCAGCTTTACCACAGAACGCCTGGTTGCAACCGGAATGATTTCACAGGCTCCCAGTTCTACCGCCTTCTGAATAATCAGCTCCATTTTATCTCCCTTGGGAAGTCCCTGGAAGAGATAAAGTCTGGCCGGAAGCTCACTGGAATCCGTTTCCTCAGAAAGAATTCTCGCTCTTACAAACTCCGGCTCCATGGTCTCCAGCTCACAGATATAATTCCGGGAGATGCCGTCCCGTACTCCAATCTTCTCTCCTGCCTTCATCCGCAGTACATTGCGGATATGATTCACATCCTGCCCTGTAATCACAGCATATCCATCTGCAATCTGAGAGGTGGCTACAAAAAAATGATACACGCTCCCGCTCCTTTACTTTCTCCGGGCAGTAATGGATACCCACTCACCCTGGTATGTAGTTTCCAGAATCTCCAGTTCCTCATTGGCTTCCATAGCCTGGCGCACGTCCGCCTCTTTTGTATTGATAATGCCTGAGGTAATAAAAATACCTCCGTGCTTTAAGTGGGCGCAGATCTCTCCCTGCAGCATGATAATAACCGGCGCCAGAATATTGGCAACTGCAATATCATAGCACTCATATCCTGCCTGATCCTGAATGGCCTTATCATCAATAATATTGCCCTGAACCACGCAGAAGCGCTCCTGGGAAATATCATTGGATTCCAGATTCTCTCCTACTGCCGTAATGGCATTTTCATCCAGATCTGTGCCAAACACATGATGAGCGCCCAGCTTTAAGGCCGCAATACCGAGAATTCCGCTTCCTGTTCCCACATCCAGAATATCTGAGCTGCTGTTCACATATTTGCGCAGCTGGCGGATACACAGCTGGGTTGTTTCATGCATTCCTGTTCCAAATGCCGTACCTGGATCGATCTGAATCAGCAGCTTGTCTCTGTGCTGAGGGGGAATCTCCTCCCAGGTAGGCTTAATCAGAATGTCATCTACTGTAAAGGGCTTAAAATACTGCTTCCAGTTGTTGATCCAGTCCTTATCCTCCGTCTCGGAAACAGCAATGGTCCGCTCTCCTACATTGACAAACTGGCTCAAATCGTCCAGACCTTCCTCAATCTCCCGCAGAATGGTTTCCAGATTGGATAAATCCTCCAGATAAAAGCTCACCTTTGCTGTTCCGTCATCCGGCGGAAGCTCCGGCAGAATGTCAATAAACATCCCCTTGGTATCTGCCTCAGACAGAGGAATATTGTCCTCGATTTCGATTCCTTCAATGCCGATTTCATCCAGCATGCTGCTGATCAGATCCACTGCCTCGGTTGTGGTCTTCAGGGTAAATTTTGTCCACTTCATAATGAAGTCACACTCCTTTCCTGAACGGTTACAATTTTTCAATATTGTTCCGTTTTTCTTTATGCACCTGCAATAATTTTCACAAATAAAATAGCGAGAACCACCAGAATCACTGGACGCACAATCCTCTGTCCATTATGTACCACCAGACCGGAACCAATATAATGACCGGCAATGCAGAACACGCCTGCTGCCAGCCCCAGTCCGTAAAGGACAGTTCCATTAACCAGGAAGTTCACTAAAGCTGCCACATTGGATGCCAGGTTAATCACCTTCGTCAGGGCTGATGCCTTGCGCACATCCATTCTGGCCGCTCCCGTAAGAATCAGAAGCAGGAAGGTACCGGTTCCCGGTCCGTAAAAGCCGTCATAAGCGCCCACTACCAGCGCTGCCAGCACAGCAATCGCAAAGGCTGCTTTTTCCGGCAGCGGCTCCTTTACTGCCACATCACCCAGATTTTTGTTGCGGAGTACATAGAAAGCTACCACCGGCAAAACAGGAATCATAAGATTTTTCAGCACCTGTTCACTGACCAGCAAAGAAAGGCTGGAGCCGATGGAGGAACCAATGAGGGAGGCAATACAGGCTGCCACAGCGATCTGAAGCATCTGCTTTCCCTTCAGATATCCGTTTTTCAGATACCGGCCTGTGGAAATGGTTGTTCCCATGGCTGATGCCAGCTTGTTGGTTCCAATGGCAAAGTGGGCCGGAACTCCTGCAATAATATAGGCAGGGAGGGAAATCAGTCCGCCGCCGCCCGCTATAGCATCCACAAAACCAGCCAGAAATACCAGTGGACATACAATCAAATACTGTATCATTGTTCTTCTCTCTTCCGTATTGTTATTATGTCTGCTTATGCCGGATAAGCCGCTGCTTTCAGACTGGTATCCCTGCCTGAAAAGATTCAGCCCGTTTTCGGCACAAAGCTACAAGCTATCATATCACAGAATCCGCTCCTTTACAACCGGATGCTTACTTGAGTTTCCGCAGTTCTGTCCACAGAACTCCTCTTTC
>UMFI01009906.1_pt1 | contig 27295 bp, 22 predicted proteins | sample 1964951 | NCBI WGS metagenome assembly UMFI01 (sample SAMEA4836040, study PRJEB28245) | human gut metagenome | biome: gut microbiome; material: fecal sample | place: Denmark | collected 2008 | reverse complement strand
ATCAATTCAAGAGGTTTACACAAAATAATTTACACTACCGACAGTGGGCGAGAGACATGTTTAGTTCCGGGGAAAATATTAATAGAATCACAGTGGAATTTAAATTCAAGTCATTTTCTTTCCTTGCCATCTGTATCACTCCTTATATTAATAGAATCACAGTGGAATTTAAATTCTACAATATTTGCAACATTTCCATTGTCGCCGCCATATTAATAGAATCACAGTGGAATTTAAATAGCTCGTTCGTAAATCCTACGCCCGCTCCTTGTGCCAATATTAATAGAATCACAGTGGAATTTAAATCACTTTCGTTTTCTTCTGGCATTTCTGTTGTCATAATATTAATAGAATCACAGTGGAATTTAAATTCGAAGATGATACAATATATATGTATGTATGAGGCATATATTAATAGAATCACAGTGGAATTTAAATCAAAAGGGTTATTACATAGCTAGAATTTATGAAGGATATTAATAGAATCACAGTGGAATTTAAATCCAGACATAGCTGCTGAAACTCTGTTTTATTCGTATATTAATAGAATCACAGTGGAATTTAAATGATTATGACTGTTCCTCTCTTGTTATTCAAGCGTGGATATTAATAGAATCACAGTGGAATTTAAATGACTTTCTTATTCAGCTTGCAACAAAGCTGAAAGATATATTAATAGAATCACAGTGGAATTTAAATCGGATCAGGACCTGCTCAGCAGAATCGGCGTATACATATATATTAATAGAATCACAGTGGAATTTAAATTATACCGTCACTGCCACTGACTTTGCAGCTTTCGATATTAATAGAATCACAGTGGAATTTAAATCGTAAAAATGGTAAATCATTTCTAGCGGCGATTATAATATTAATAGAATCACAGTGGAATTTAAATTCTTCCGATTGCTCTTGCTTGGGTTGCAACTGGTGATATTAATAGAATCACAGTGGAATTTAAATATAGAACAGTGCAAAAGATGTATAGCTTGTGTAGATATTAATAGAATCACAGTGGAATTTAAATTTTTGTTAGTCAACCCGTTATCAAATAACGTATTAATATTAATAGAATCACAGTGGAATTTAAATGCATATCGGTATGTATGTTTTAGCTGCTGAGCTGGCATATTAATAGAATCACAGTGGAATTTAAATGAATCAGCGTCAGGTGTGTGGTATGACTGGAAAAAGATATTAATAGAATCACAGTGGAATTTAAATACCAGTTTGGAGTTCAAATTGAGTAGGCTTGCCAATATTAATAGAATCACAGTGGAATTTAAATGAAAAGGCTGAAGTAGCAGCACAACAACTTAAAGAGATATTAATAGAATCACAGTGGAATTTAAATTCTTGTGTCCTGTGTGCCTTGACAGAATGCTATGAATATATTAATAGAATCACAGTGGAATTTAAATCTCGATTATACGTTCTATTAGACTTCCGAATGGTCCATATTAATAGAATCACAGTGGAATTTAAATTTTACAACACGAAAAGCTGCAAAATATACATTTCCTATATTAATAGAATCACAGTGGAATTTAAATGAGCATGGGCTGGTAGGTGCGCAATAAACCTGGACATATTAATAGAATCACAGTGGAATTTAAATGCACTTCATTATCCATGCACTGCCCTTTCAAATACTATATTAATAGAATCACAGTGGAATTTAAATCCTGCGAAACCGAAGAAGATCACAGGCACAAGATTTGATATTAATAGAATCACAGTGGAATTTAAATGAGGATAGAAAGAAAGACTTTTTAAGTAAAGTGCAATATTAATAGAATCACAGTGGAATTTAAATTTCTAAAATCGGATACTCGCTTATGTTTGTATCAATATATTAATAGAATCACAGTGGAATTTAAATTGAAGTAGTCGCATCTCATTGCTGCTTCACGAACAAAATATTAATAGAATCACAGTGGAATTTAAATCAGTTCATTATCAATAGTCACTGTTCGGATGCTTCCATATTAATAGAATCACAGTGGAATTTAAATTGCATTATCCTCATTCCGCTCAGGATGACTCAAATATATTAATAGAATCACAGTGGAATTTAAATGAGTGTGGAGCACCTGTAACGAAAATCACCGATAATTATATTAATAGAATCACAGTGGAATTTAAATTCAGGAAGATTCTTCAATAAAGTAAAACTGACTGCTATATTAATAGAATCACAGTGGAATTTAAATAGAGGTTTATGACAGGCGGATGACCTGCCAATGCGCATATTAATAGAATCACAGTGGAATTTAAATTTCATTGACAGTTTCATTCACATCCGGACGGTATTCCATATTAATAGAATCACAGTGGAATTTAAATAAAAAGAAAGCTTCTTCCGTCACAGGAGCACATAAATATTAATAGAATCACAGTGGAATTTAAATACTGATGCACCGCCACCGCCTGCAAAACAGTCAATTATATTAATAGAATCACAGTGGAATTTAAATGTCAATCGAAAAATTTGGCACTGAAGGTGGATTCAATATTAATAGAATCACAGTGGAATTTAAATATTTTTCCGACGTAATATCCGTCGCGATAGAAATGATATTAATAGAATCACAGTGGAATTTAAATATTTTTCCGACGTAATATCCGTCGCGATAGAAATGATATTAATAGAATCACAGTGGAATTTAAATTACCATTACAGCCAGCCGTATCAGCTCTATCAATACATATTAATAGAATCACAGTGGAATTTAAATCACCAACAATCCTAGTTTCCGGTATTGACAGCCTGTATATTAATAGAATCACAGTGGAATTTAAATGAGTCATGAAGAACTTACGGTACAGACGCTTATTCATATTAATAGAATCACAGTGGAATTTAAATTATTTTACATTGAAAAATATTAGCAGAAAAAAGGATATATTAATAGAATCACAGTGGAATTTAAATTTTTAATATTAATTTACGACTATCAGTTCCTCTTTATATTAATAGAATCACAGTGGAATTTAAATACATGAAGCACATTAGAAGTGGTTATTTCAGATTCTATATTAATAGAATCACAGTGGAATTTAAATTGACAAAAATTTCCTGTGGATTTTCTGCCGGATATAATATTAATAGAATCACAGTGGAATTTAAATAAATATTACGCAGGCATTGGGGCAGATGGAAAAATCATATTAATAGAATCACAGTGGAATTTAAATTTTAATAGCAAAGAAGGGAAAAATGCACAGTTTCAATATTAATAGAATCACAGTGGAATTTAAATAAAAAGGAGAGAAAAATAAATGGAACAGATTATGAATATTAATAGAATCACAGTGGAATTTAAAGATAGAAGCAAGGTTCTTCTTGGTTGACACCTTATCATATTATAGTGGTTCATTTGTCAAGACAAAATCTAACATTTTTATAATGAACTGATATGGTTAATGAGTTACCTGTTTTTTGGAGAAATGTTAGAAGGCTCTCATCAAATCCATACACATGCTAAGCAGCATATGGTAATAGCATTTAGCCGGTGTATGATAATCAAGGGAAGAATGACACCTTTCAAAATAGTAGGTGTGGATATATTGTCCAATTGCAATCTTTGCTTCATTGATATTGTTATATATTTTTAAGTGTCTCAAACTGGAATATTAAAATATTGTGAAAATTGTATTACATATTCGGAAAATTTTTAAAATTAAGAATTATTAAGTCTAATTTTCTTGTCGAATCCCTTCAATTATGATATAATTTCTGTTAAGATTACAGACTATTTAGAATAAGTAATGAAGGTGAAAAAATAAGATGTTTGAACACAAAAAGATAAATACATTAAATGATTTTTTCATAGAACTTCATAAAAGACCAGAGGAAGGGATTTATTTTTACCGACTTAATGGCTATTCGAATGAAATTAAAACTTTTATTCAAAATTACTACGAATCCGCAAGAAGAGCCGGAGTTGTAATTGAGGGAAAAATTCCAAATCCAGATGAAAAAAACCTGGCATATTATAATGAAATCATGGGAATGGATTTTCAGATGAATCCGGCATTTATTGAAACTGCACTTAAAAAATGGCTTCCAAGAATGAATAGTTTTCAGAGAAAGAATGTTGCATATTCTATTTATGATACATTAGATAGTTTAAGAAAATCCGGCAAAAATGAAAATATGCTCAAAAATGCATATATTAAATTTATGTGCTGGCTTTATTATAAGTTTGAGAGGATTGTGAATCTGCTTGGAACAGAGAAAGTACCAAAAATTTTGTACGAGGGTGAAATCAGTCAGTATGAACTGCTTTTAATTGTGGTGTTGGCAAAAGCCGGATGTGATGTGGTTTTACTTCAATATCATGGCGATAACCGTTATCTCAAATTGGATTCGACCAGTCAGTTGTCTGAGGAATGGAAAGCCCCAGACTTAACAAATTTTCCAGCTGATTTTAGTTTGAAACAGTTAAGAACACAGATGCAGGAAGTGTTTGAACAAGAACGTTTATATGGAAGAGCTTCTTCTTATAAAAATTGTACAAATGCGTGGATAGAGGGAAAGGCTTTAGAGGATATACAAAAAGATGTCTCAACGAGAGGGGCAGATAACAGCTTCTTTTATAATTGTTATTGTCTGATAAATGGAGTGGAAGATAAGCTGACATATGCAAATCAATTATTTTTGTTTTACCAAAGCATAGCAGAAAGTAAGCGAAATCTGGTTGCAATAGATGAGAAAATTCCACTTCCACAGCCAGAGGAAATTTCATCTGTCAGAAGAAAAAATTATATGAATTTAGAACAGATGTTATTGGATTTATCTTCTAATTTAAAAGTTCCTGAAAATGTAGAATTGCAGAGACTATTGATAAAAGCGTTTATGGATGTGATGTTTTCGGAGAGTAAAAAGTTAGGAATGAATTTAAACCGTTTGCTAAATCAAGCAGTGTATCTGCTTTGCTGGACTAAGAGGTATCAAAGGATACTGTTTAAAAATTGGAAGATGCCTGAGATTTCCTGCTTTTTTTATATGACGGCGCGGGTTACAGAGAATGAAGCTCTTTTTCTTCGGATGTTGGCGAGACTTCCGGTAGATGTATTGATTTTAAATCCACAGAGAACAGGAAAGGGAGAGTTGGAAGATCCTTTATTATATGAAGAAAATTATTCTGAAACTTTGAATATCAAAAAAATTCCAAGGGAAAATGTAGATGTTCAGATGGGAACCGTTGCATATCAGGCGGAACGAGAACTGGATACGATTTTATATCAGGATACCGGAATTTATCGAAATCAACAGTATCAAAATGCTAGTGTGATTAATTTAAAAACAACGTACGAAGAGATTGGAATTTTATGGAAAGAGGAATTAAAATATCGTCCGAATTTTAGTACTACACAGGATATTGTCAATCTTCCTGTGATTTTTGCAAAAGTGTGTGGCATAAAAAACGGAGATGAAACAGCATATTGGACTTCAATAAAAGAATTAATTACAGAAAATACATTTGTAGTAAAGCATTTTCCTTTTTTACAGGCAACGGATGAAAACCCAATGAAGCCTTATGCAACAGAATTTTGGAAAAATGAGAGACTTCATAAAAATAAGATAAAGAATCATCCGAGTTATCCTTATGCAATGCTTCGAGAGGAGATGCAGGATTATATTTTAGATAAGCTGGAGCAGTTAATAAAAAGCAGGGTTATTAGTGGAACATTTGAAAATGGGACAGAGTATACGATTGTATCGACGGTTTTAAATCTGCCAAAGGAAGTAGTAAGGCTGTTACAGGCATTTGATTTTACAAAAGAAAACCCGAAAGCGGTTCTGATTCACACAGGAGAAAAAATGATTTCACTGGAGGATACCATTTTAACCGCATTTTTAAATCTGGCAGGATTTGATGTAGCGTTTTTTGTACCAACCGGTTATCAGAGTATTGAAAAATATTTTAATCGTAAACTATTTGATGAATATCAGATAGGTGAGTATAAATATGATTTACAAATTCCGGATTTCAATCATTTTCTGGGAAATACATGGGTAAGAAAATGGCGGGACAAACTATTAGGAAAAGGAGTATGAGGTATGGGACTTGATTTTGGAAAACCAGAGGCAATGACAGGTGCTGTTGTTGTTCCGGAAAAAAATGAGATAGAAGAGGTAAAACAATATGATATTGTTGCAGACCGTCAGCAGTTAAATACGACACTCACCAACTCAAAAGAAGTAGATGATATTGTCAGTACAATTGAAGTCTATAATTTAGACACAATTGTATCGTTTGGTTCTGAAGTTGCAGAAGAAATTTCTCGTGCCTCTGATGTTGTGTTAAATAATACAAACATGTCGCAACTGGATGATTCCAGTGAATTGTTGAATACACTCACAAAAATTATGAATCAGTTTGATATTGATGAGTTGAAAGAGAATCCGGGTCTGTTTGGAAAATTGTTTGGGAATTTAAGAAAACAGCTGGATAAAATTATAGATAAATATCATACCATGGGGGATGAAGTTGATAAAATCTATGTTCAGTTAAAGAAATACGAAGCGGAAATCCGGCAATCAAACCGAAAACTGGATGAAATGTTTCAGGCGAATGTCAATTATTATCATGAGCTGGTAAAATATATTCTAGCAGGAGAGCAGGGCTGTAAGGAAATTGAAAATTATATCGCCAAGCGTCAGGCGGATATGGAAGCAACCGGTGATCAGTCAATTCAGTTTGAAATTACCAGTCTGAATCAGTCCTTAATGATGTTAGAGCAGAGAACTCAAGATTTGCGTACAGCAGAAAATGTGGCAATGCAGTCCATTCCAATGATTAAGACCATGGAATTTAGTAATATGAATCTGGTTCGAAAGATTAATTCAGCGTTTATCATTACACTTCCGGTATTCAAGCAGGCACTTGCACAGACAATTATGTTGAAGCGTCAGCGTGTGCAGGCAGAAGCAATGTCAGCGCTTGACCAGAAAACGAATGAGTTATTAATGCGTAATGCAAGAAATACTGTAGAGCAGTCAAAGCTCACGGCACAATTAGCTTCAGGGAGTTCCATAAAAACAGAAACACTGGAAAATACCTGGAAGACAATTGTAAATGGAATAGATGAGACAAGACAGATTCAGGAAAATGCAAGAAAGCAGAGGATTGAAGACCAGGCACGATTGGAGACAATCAAACAGGAATTCAACCAGAAATATCATATGCCGAATCAGTCGTATAAATAAGATTGAAAATAAAAGCGCAAGGAGGAAAAAACGATGCCAATTAATTTATCAAAAGGACAGAAAGTAGATTTAACAAAAGGAAATGCATCTTTAAAGCATATCATGGTAGGACTTGGCTGGGATGTCAATGCTTTTGATTCAGGTGCTGATTTTGACTTAGATGCTTCTGCATTTATGTGTGGTGCAAATGGAAAATGCCCGACAGAAAAGGAATTTATATTTTATGGAAATTTGGAGCATCCAAGTGGAGCAGTAAAACATCAGGGAGATAATTTAACAGGTGAAGGCGATGGCGATGATGAACAGATTTTTGTGGATTTAAAAGCGATTCCGGAAAGTGTTGATAAAATTGCCTTTACTGTTACCATTTATGAAGCACAGGAGAGAAGACAAAACTTTGGACAAGTTTCCAATGCGTATATCCGAATTGTAGATGAGGATACCAATCAGGAGTTAATTCGTTATGATTTAGGCGAAGATTTCTCAATTGAGACAGCAATTGTGGTTGGTGAATTGTATCGTCACAATGGCGAGTGGAAATTTAATGCAATCGGAAGTGGATTTCAGGGTGGATTGGCTGCACTTTGTGGTCACTATGGAATTCAGGTTGCGTAAAACAGAAACAGTAGTTTAAGCAAATCAAGTAAGTCACCTGCTTCAATTGCGAAAAGCAATAAGCAGGGGTGGGGACTTGCTTGTATAGGGGGTAAGCCCCTTCTGATAAGCTGCGTAGCAGCTATTTGGTTATGAGCAAGTAGCGAAGCGGATTGCGAATATCCACTTGACAATTATTTTAAGAATATATTTAGAAAATATAGGAGGAAATAGTTATGCCAGTTAGTTTAAAAAAAGGACAGAAAGTGAGTCTTACGAAAGATAATCCAGGATTAAAAAATGTAGTAGTCGGACTTGGCTGGGATGTCAATGCTTTTGATACGGGCGGAGAATTTGACTTGGATGCAGCTGCTTTTATGTTAGGTGAAAATGGAAAAGTAACAAAGTCGGAAGATTTTGTATTTTATGGAAACCTCGTTCATCCGTCACAGAGCGTTCAGCATATGGGAGATAATCGTACCGGTGCAGGCGAGGGCGATGATGAGCAGATTAAGATTGATTTAACAAAAGTTCCTGCTGAGATTTCTAAAATTGCGTTTACTGCTACAATTTATGAGGCAGAAGCGAGAAGACAGAACTTTGGACAGGTTGCCAACGCATTTATCCGAATTTACAATGAAGAGACAGGGGAAGAACTGCTTCGTTATGATTTAGGTGAAGATTTCTCAATTGAAACCGCTGTTGTTTTTGGTGAGCTTTATAAAAATGGAGCAGAATGGAAATTTAATGCAATTGGAAGCGGCTATCAAGGTGGACTGGCTGCGCTTTGTGGAAGCTTTGGAGTGGATATAGAATAAGAAAAGACAATAAAAAGAAAAAAATAGAGTCAACAGGAGGACAAAGATATGTCAGTCAGCTTACAAAAAGGGCAGAAAGTAAGTCTGTCAAAAGATAATCAGGGGCTTGCACAGGTTATTGTAGGGCTTGGATGGGATGAAGTAAAAAGAAAAGGCGGTTTGTTCTCAAGAAAGCCACAGGCAATTGATTGTGATGCTTCTGCGATTTTATTAAAAAATGGAAAATTGTGCGGAAAAGAGGACCTGGTCTATTTTGGAAATCTTCGTCATAAAAGTGATGCAGTAATGCATCAGGGAGATAATCTTACAGGCGCCGGAGATGGCGATGATGAACAGATTATCGTAGATTTATTGCGGATTCCACAAGAATATGATAGAATTGTAATTGTTGTAAACATTTATAAAGCAGTACAGAGAAACCAGCATTTTGGAATGATTGAAAATGCATTTATCCGTATTGTGGATGCACGAGGAAACAGAGAGTTATGTAAGTATAATTTATCTGAGAATTATGATGGAATGACAGCTATGATTTTTGGAGAAATTTATCGTCATAACGGTGAATGGAAATTTAGTGCAGTTGGACAGGCAACCAAAGATCCAGGTCTTGGAGAGCTTGCAAATCGATTTGTTTAACCGAATCAAGTGGTGAAGTGGATTGCGAATGTCTGCTTGAAAACGTAAAGCAATCGGGTATTTAGGAAGAGAAGCTGTAAGTCCGGTTTCTCTTTCTTTTATACTATAAAAAACTCAAAAAGGAGACAGAAAAATGAAGTACAATGGTTTATCAGACAAGGAAGTCGAAGAGTCCAGAAAGCAACATGGCTCGAATATGATTCCTGATTCAGAACCAACCACATTTTGGGAGGAATTCAAGGAAACTTTTAGTGACCCGATGATTAAAGTTCTGTTAGCAATTGCAGCCCTTATGATTGCAATGTTTTTCTTTGGGTATGCTGAGATTTATGAACCATTAGGAACGATTGTTGCAGTTTTAATTGTTGCGTTTGTGTCAGCAAAGACAGGTGTTGCCAGCGATACAAAATATCGTGAGTTGAAAGAAAGTACAGAGAAAGATAAATGTAAAGTTCACAGAAACGGTGTAATTACCATTATTGATGTGGACGATGTTGTAGTAGGCGACAAGGTACTTCTTCAGTCTGGTGATAAAATTCCGGCAGATGGTATCTTAATTGATGGTTCTCTTCGTGTCGATAACTCTGCGTTAAATGGAGAAGCAGAGGAATGCAAGAAAACACAGGCAGATGAATCATTCCAGCTTGCAGATGAAATCACAGGAGATACCTTCGTAGATAAACATTCTCTTTTCCGTGGTGCAATTGTATTTGATGGAGAGGGAATTTTGGATGTCAGAAAAGTCGGCTTGAAAACAATGATGGGAAAAATGGCAGAAGAGATGCAGGAAGATGAGCCGGATTCCCCATTAAAAGTAAAACTTGCGAAACTTGCAAAACAGATTTCTACCTTTGGATATATTGGTGCAATTGTAATTGCAGTGCTCTATTTTGCTTATTTTATTGTTTTGGCCGGAGGTCCGTCCGCTTATTTTGCAGAGGGATTTGAAAATGTTTTAAAAGATTTAATTCAGGCGGTTTCTCTTGCAATTGTAATTATTGTCTGTGCAGTACCTGAGGGACTTCCTCTTATGATTTCTCTGGTTTTGATGCAAAATACAAGTAAGATGCTTGACCATAATGTACTTGTCCGTAAAGCCCAGGGTATTGAAACAGCAGGTTCTTTAAATATTTTATTCAGTGATAAAACAGGAACGATTACAAAAGGACGACTGGAAGTTGTTGAGTTCTTCTTTGGAGATGGAAAATCGGTTGCTCTTAGTGAGTTAAAAAATCATGGAAAAGTAAAAGGGCTTGTGGATCTTGCAATTGGAAAGAATACGCAGTCTATGTTTGATGCATCTCATAAAGTAATTGGTGGAAATGCGACAGACCAGGCATTGATGAAATTTATCGGAGAATCTACTTTCCGTGCACTTGAAAGTGATAAAGAGTGTGTAATTACACAACAGCAGGGATTTAACTCTTCTAATAAATTTAGTCAGGCTAGAATTGAAAGTCTTGGAAAGACATTTTATAAAGGAGCTCCGGAACGTTTATTGGGAGCCGCAAAGCATTATCTGGATGCAGACGGAACAGTAAAACCGCTGGATATGGATGTAGTAAATAAAAAGATTGATGAGTTGGCAGTAAAAGCAATGCGTGTCCTTGCTTTTGGATATTCAGAGAGAACTATGACGGAAAATAAAATCAATGATGATGTTGTAATTATTGGTTTAGTTGGAATCCGTGATGATGTTCGCCCGGAAGCAAAAGAAGCGATTGCAGAAGTGCAGGGTGCAGGAATTCAGGTTGTTATGATTACTGGTGACCGTCTGGAAACAGCCGTTGCAATTGCAAAGGATGCGGGTCTGTTAAAAAATAAAGATGATAAGGCACTTTCTTCTGCACAGTTAAATGAGATGAGCGATGATGAAGTAAAGAAAATCATTCCTCATATTCGTGTCATTGCAAGAGCACTTCCTACAGATAAATCCAGAATGGTTCGTCTGTGTCAGGAAATGAATCTTGTTGTGGGTATGACAGGAGATGGAGTAAATGACTCTCCGGCACTGAAACGTGCAGATGTCGGATTTGCAATGGGAAGTGGAACAGAAGCTGCAAAAGAAGCCGGTGAGATTGTTATTTTGGATGATAACTTTAAATCCATTAAAGATGCAATTTTATACGGAAGAACGATTTATCATAATATTTTGAAATTCTGTAAATTCCAGCTTGTAATCAATGTGACGGCAGTAGTGGTCAGTGCGATTGCACCGTTCTTTGGTGTAGAAGAACCGTTAAAAGTAACTCATTTACTGTTTGTAAACCTTGTTATGGATGGTTTGGGCGCAATCATGCTTGGAAATGAACCGGCACTTGAGAAATATATGGATGAAAAACCAAGACGCAGAGATGAAAGCATCATCAGTAAACAGATGATGGGACAGATTTTAACAATGGGTCTTTGGCTTACGGTTGTCAGTTTTGTGTATTTGAAAGCACCGTTCTTTAAAAATTTATTTGAAAACGAAGAACAGCATTTAACAGGATATTTTGTATTATTCATCGTAAGTGCTTTGTTTAATGGATTTAATGTAAGAGATGACGGAGCTGAAATTTTCAAAGGACTGGATTTAAATCCAGGATTCTTAAAAGTGTTCTTTGCAATTATTTTAGTACAGGCAATGATTGTAAATGCAGGTTTGATTCCATTTGTCGTATTTGATTGGATTGGTGAAATGTTCAGTTGTGTTCCATTTGGAATTAAGGGCTGGATTGCAGCGATTCTTTTAGCGGTTACTATGATACCGGTAGATTTAATCCGAAAAGCAATTGTAAATAAAAAACATTAAAATAAAAAGCAGATACATGGAATCGTAGAGGATTCCGGTATCTGCTTTTTAAGTCTGAGATTAATCGATTCCAACTCGGATTCCACCGATTCTTTCATTTGGCTGAACTAAAACAGTAACTGGCTGGTGGGAATTCCATTCATAAGAGTAAGATTCACCGGAAGCCTGTCCGATAAAGTTTTTCCATGAAAGATCCGTTTTAATCTGCGGATCACAGTATCCACGCTGGGAGAACCAGCAGATTACGGCATCTGGGTCTACACAGAGAGTGGAATTACTGTTTACATTGCTTAAAACGATTGGATTCCCATTGCAAAGCAGGGCGACATAAGCATTTGGTCCTTTTCCTGTTAAGGTTGATGTGGCAAGTCCTTTTTGAGAGAAAATTCCACTGCCGATGAAGCGCACCTGATAATTACAGTCCGGTGTAAAGGCAAGAATATTTTCCGATTCTACAGAAACAACTTCTCCCGGGGCAAGCTGGTAAATAACGACATGCTGACCTTTATCTGCATAATAAGTGACAGAATCTCCATTCATGGTAACTTTCATAAGTGGGAAGTTTTCACCGGTCGCTCTTCTCATCAATGAGCCAAAGGCAGCTTGCGCAAGACTTTGTTGTGGACCGAGCAGTACTTTTTCAAAATGATAATTTTTGTTTCCTGGGTTATCTCCGGCAATAAAAGCGCCGGCTTTTACAAAAAGTGTATCAGAACCAGAACAAGTTACTTTTAAAGATAATTCATTTACAGTTTCAAATGTAAGCATAGCAAAGTTCCTCCTAAGTATAAGTGAGTGTAGCGTGAGCTGAGGTTAAATCGAACGCTTATGATACATTAACACTATAACGTCTGCAAAGCCCAGCAAGGTCTTCTTTTACCCCATTTCCAACAGCATGAAATTTCCAGATACCATTATGCAGATAGATTTCTCCAATCATCATAGAAGTAACAGATTCATAATAATCACTCATTGGAAAGCTGACTAATTCGTGTTGGTTAGAATCTATAATCTGGATATATGCATGTTCAATCATACTGAAATTTAAATTTCTTGTAAGTGCTTCGTTTATAGTTAATACAAATACGATTTTTTGCACAACGGAATTTAACTGATTTAGCTGAATATGAATTTTTTCGCATTGATTGGTTGAAAGCGTTTCAAATGAAACAGATCGATCAGGGCTTTGTGGCTGACCGTAAAAAACAAACCAGGAATCTCCTAAGACTTTTTGATTTGCTCCTAATAAAAATGCAGAGACATCCACATCGCAGGCGGTTTTTTTTACGTTCCATCCTAGTAGAACGTCGACAGATGGAGAAACAGAGTTTGTAAACAGTGCAATTTTCTGACCTTTTTGTACGATGTTTTTAAAAGTCGGATGCCTGTAAGAAGCAATAGTGGGAGCGGGTGAATGAGAGTGCAAATTTTGGTTTAATTGTAAAATTGTCTGAGAGGACTTTGCGGTTCGTACTTTTTGGGTATTCAGCGACAAAATAGTCTGTGAATGAAAGGCAGGTATTGTTTTTTCAGGAATTTGAATCATAAGAAACTTCCTTTCTTTTTTACATCTTTTTAAAATCATAGTAGCATTTTAGAGAGAAAAAAGCAATGAAACAGCAGAGAAATTGACAGGAAATATTGAGTTTCTCTTGTGGGTATAGTATGATAAAAAACAGAAAATAAAAGAAATAAAAAGAAAAATAATGAGGATAATTATGAATCCAATAATTGAGATAACAAATTTTGAATTTCCAGAACTGGATGTTTATGCACGACTGAATGAAAGCCAGCTTTTACATTTTAATGAGCCAAACCCTGGGATTTTTATTGCAGAAAGCCCAAAAGTTATTGAACGGGCATTAAATGCCGGATACCATCCGATTTCTTTTTTAATAGAAAAGAAAGAGATAGGAGCACAGGCAGAAGAAATTTTCGCACGATGGGAATCTGTTCCGGTTTATACAGCAGAATTTGAAGTGCTCAAACAGCTTACAGGCTTTGGGTTGACAAGGGGAATGTTGTGTGCAATGGAGCGTTTGTCTTTAAAAAGTGTAGAAGAGGTCTGCAAAAACGCAAGAAGAATTGCAGTCTTAGAAAATGTTGTAAATCCAACTAATGTGGGTGCAATTTTTCGCTCGGCAGCGGCATTAAATATGGATGCGGTATTATTAACTCCAGCTTGCAGTGACCCTCTTTATAGAAGGGCTGCCCGCGTCAGTATGGGGACAGTATTTCAAGTTCCGTGGACCTTTTTTGATAAAAAGAAAGTGAGCTGGCCGGATGGAGGAATTCAATTGTTAAAAGAAATGGGATTTCAAACAGCAGCAATGGCATTGACGGATGATTCGGTCAGTATTGATGATAAAAATCTCATGGAAGAAGAAAAGCTTGCAATTGTGCTTGGAACAGAAGGAGAAGGGTTGGCAAAACGTACCATCGCAACTTGTGATTATACGGTAAAGATTCCAATGATGCATGGTGTGGATTCGTTAAATGTAGCAGCAGCAAGTGCGGTAGCGTTTTGGCAGCTTGGAATGGCAAAAACAGATGGTTGTTGAATAAGAAAATCTATGATACACTAAAAAATTGAGAGAAAAGAAAGAGCATAGATAAAGGAGAAAGAAAATGCCAGTATTTGACTTTAGTGATACACCAAATGAAAAAAAAGACCCGGAATGTACTTATGAGGTTTTTTATTCAAATGAATCAGAAGCAACACCGGAGAAACCAATTTTAATTTTAGATAATTCTGCCCGTCAGTGGAAACATCATTCCGGCGGAATTTTTACCAATCCAAGTAAGCGTACGACGTTTGAGTTCAAAGAAGAAGATGGAGTTTTTTTGGCAGATATCTTAGAGATTGATGCTCGTTTTACAAGTCTTTTACGCTGGCTGGGAGAAAACCATATCAATGTCCGGCTTTCCGGAAAGAATCAGGAGAATGGTTATGCAGTCTATAAGATTCGTGAAACTGCTTTTGGAGGTGGAACAAAACTTTCAGCAGAAGATGGATTTCTCCAGTTTATGATTGACCGTTTGTTGGCAAGTGATGCGCCTGCAGAGGAAGTCAGTGATGAAGAAGAGGAAGAAGTCGGCGATGATATGAAACTGACCAGTATTCAGAGTATTACAGATTTTATGAACTGTGCAGGAAAGACGATGCCGGATAATATCCGTCTCTGGGCCAGACGAAATCTTGCAGTTGCACGTTCTCATGAAGTTTCACCGGAAGAAAGACGCCATGCACAAAGGGCGCTTTCTATTATGATGAATATTCAGTGGAAGAGTAATTATTTTGAATCCATTGACCCGGAAGAAGCTCGTAAGATTTTAGATGAAGAACTTTATGGAATGGAACGTGTCAAACAGAGAATTATGGAAACCATTATTCAGATTAATCGTACACATACACTTCCGGCTTATGGTCTGTTATTAGTTGGTCCGGCAGGAACAGGAAAATCACAGATTGCTTATGCGGTTGCCCGTATCTTAAAATTGCCGTGGACAACGCTTGATATGAGCTCTATCAATGACCCGGAACAGCTGACAGGAAGTTCCCGTGTATATGCAAATGCGAAACCTGGAATCATTATGGAAGCTTTTGCAATGTCGGGAGAGTCAAATCTGGTCTTTATTATCAATGAACTGGATAAAGCAGCCTCTGGAAAGGGAAATGGAAATCCGGCAGACGTGCTTTTAACACTGCTTGATAATCTTGGATTTACGGATAATTATATTGAATGTCTGATTCCGACAGTAGGGGTTTATCCGATTGCAACGGCAAATGATAAGTCACAGATTAGTGCACCATTGATGTCTCGTTTTGCGGTAATTGATATTCCAGATTATACACCGGAAGAGAAAAAGATTATCTTTTCTAAATTTGCACTCCCAAAAGTGCTTAGAAGAATGAGTATGAAAGAAAGTGAATGTATTGTGACAGAAGAAGCTTTAGATATGGTAATTAAACTGCATGAAAATACAAGTGGAATTCGTGACTTAGAACAGGCAGCGGAACATATTGCAGCAAATGCACTTTATCAAATCGAGGTAAATCATGCATCTAAAGTAGTATTTGACGCTGAAATGGTAAGAAGCCTGCTGTCATAAAAAGAAAAATGAAACAATTAAAAACAAGAATGGGTACATTTGAGATTGATACATACAAAGTTCCAAAAGAGTATCAGTGCTATGGCATAGAGACAATTTCGAGAACAAATGACACACATTGGAGTGTCTGCACAATCAGCCAGTCTGTGAAGGTGAATGACAAAGTTTATAGTCCTGTTTTATATCAAAGCTGTATGCATCCAGAACAGGTTACGATTTATCCACTTAAAGTAGAACAGGATGGAGAGAAGATAACGTTTGTCACTCGTTATGATAAGGCAGAATATAATCTGAAAGAAAAAGAGATAAAAGCCGAATTTTGTATGTGGTATCCAAAGCTAAAAAAGAAAAGATGTAATCCATGTCAAAATTGTGGAAGATGTTAAAAAAACGGTCATTTATGTTAGTTAAATGGCCGTTTTTATGGAAATGGAGAGTATAAAATGATTACGCTAAACGATTATCTATATGATGGAGATACGATTTTTCGCATTTTGCAAAAATATATCGATGATTTAAAAAAAAGTGCAAAAGAAAATCAAAATGAAATTGACCGGATTCACAGTCATTTTTTAATTCAGATTCGTGAACTCCTTGAACATAATGATTTCTTGACGGCACAGTCCCAGAAAATCCGTGAATTTTATAAATATATGGCAAAGGAATATCCATATCTTGCTTTTACTTTTAAGGGAAGAATCAAATCTTTGATTCGGGCGGAGGAAAAATTCAACAGTTATGTGATGGAATATATTTATGAATATTATTCCGAACATCAGGTTTATCCGCCAGTCTCCGAATTAAAAAAGAAATTAAGCTGTTTTCGAGATTTGATTGCCTATCGAATTGTAATTTCTATGCCGAAATGTCATTTTAAAAGTGAACAGGAAAGAAGAGATGCTGAATTAAACTGTTTGTATGAGATTGCAAATGTACTGCCGGAATTTTTAGAGGAGCGTGGATTTACAGCAGAGCCTGCAAATGGTGTGCAGGAAAGCTGTTCATCTTTATTAAATCCGGAAGTGAAGCCTTATTACAGGGATTATGTATCTAATCATGAAGAAAATGAGTATCAGTCTCTTCACATTACATTTTATGATAATAGTTCACGAAGTTATATGGAAGTACAGCTTCGGACCAAGATGATGGATGATGTGGCTGAAATTGGAGCAGCAAATCATCGAGTATATGAAAAAAAGCAGGAAAAAGAACGAAGAAAAAGAAACCAGATTCCGAAAGGCGAATGTCTGTATTTTGATGAGGCATATGAACGAGGGATGCGTCTTTTGGAACTGGATTTATCAAAACTTGACGTAAATATGTTCTCAGCAGTTGATAACAGGTTGATTAATGATGGATGTGGATTGTACAGAGGACGCTTGATTCTTCCTTATGAGCATTTATCAAGATTTCAAAATGATTTAATTGACTGAAAATGGGAATAAAAAGAGGATAAATTATGCAGACCAAAAAAAGAAAAAATTCAGAAAAACAAAAAATAAGAGGTTTCTTATTTGCATTGTTTGGTGGGATTTTATGGGGATTTTCCGGAACATGTGGACAGTACCTGTTTACATTTGAAGATTTAGATTCGGAATGGCTGACAGTAACAAGAATGTTATTTAGCGGAATTATTTTGCTTGGTGTATCTGCCATCAGTCATCGGGAAGAAATGACTGCAGTCTGGAAAAACAAAAAAGATGCAATAAGACTTGTCTTATTTGCAATTTTGGGACTTACCAATTGTCAATATATGTATTTGACCGCAATTGCTTATTCGAATGCGGGAACGGCTACTGTATTGCAGTATTTAGGTCCGGCTTTGATTATGATTATCTCCTGCGTGATGGGAAGGAGGCTTCCCTCGAAAAAAGAACTGGGTGCAATCTTGCTTGCGATTACCGGAACATTTCTGCTTGCAACACATGGAAATCCAGGAACACTTGTAATTTCGAAAGAGGGATTATTCTGGGGACTGAGTTCCGCAGTCGCACTGGTACTTTATACAATGCTGCCAGGAAATTTAATTAGTCGTTATGGAAGTACCGTAATTGTTGGTTTTGGCATGATGATAGGGGGTATTTTCCTATTTTTTGTATTTGGATATTGGAACTATAAAATGGTTTTTCACTTACCACTTGTTTTAGGCGTAGGAGCAATTGTTTTGATTGGGACCGCACTTGCATTTACACTGTATTTACAAGGTGTGAGCGATATCGGCTCGGTAAAGGCAAGTATGATTGCATGTGTAGAGCCAGTATCAGCCACCATTATTTCCGCATTATGGTTAAAGACAAAATTTACAGGAATTGATATCGTGGGGCTTATAGCAATTTTAACAGCTGTATTATTATTAAGCAAAAAAGATAATAGCAGAGTAAAGACTTTGTCAGTTGAATAAGAAAATAAAAAATTTTGTTTATAGATTATCGGCCGGAACAAATCTGATATACTGTATTTTAGAATACACGCACACGATTAGTTTGAGCTTACCGACTTGTTTTTGAAAATGATACAAAAAATCAGACAAAAAACAGAAAAAAATCAGCAAAATACACAAAAAACTCTTGCTCTATAAAAAACGATACGGTATAATAAATATAAATAGGGGAATAAAAAAATTTAATATCGTGAAGATATATAACCTAATAAAGGAGGAAACGGAATGTTAGACCAATCATACTATGAAAAGGCGGATGCGATTATTGAACAGTATGGTCGTAAGCCTGCCTCACTGATTCCGATTATGCAGGATATTCAGGCAGAATACCGTTATTTGCCAGGAGAGCTGTTAAATTATGTGGCAGATGAAATCGGAGTCACCCGTTCAAGAGCGTACAGTGTAGCGACTTTTTATGAAAACTTTTCTTTTGATGCAAAAGGAAAATATATCATTAAGGTGTGTGATGGTACAGCCTGTCATGTTAGAAAATCTCAGCCGGTAAAAGATGCAATTGTAAAAGAACTGGGATTAGAGGGGAAAAAATGTACAACAGAGGACATGATGTTTACCGTAGAGACCGTATCTTGTCTTGGCGCATGCGGATTAGCACCAACTATGATGGTAAATGAAGATGTCCATCCAAAGATGACACCGGATAAGGCTGTAAAATTAATCAGAGAATTAAGAGGGGGGAATCAGGAATGAGTATTGCAAGCAAAGAAGACCTGTTGAACAAGCAAAAAGAAGCTCAGGAAAAGATTGATTCTTACACCTGTCGTATTCTTGTCTGTTCAGGAACCGGATGTGTGGCTTCCGGATCACAGAAAATTTATGATGAAATGGTGAAGCTCTGTGAAGGATTAGATAATGTAGAAGTCAGCATGCAGAAAGACGTACCGCATATTGGTACAGTAAAAACAGGCTGTCAGGGACTTTGCGAATTAGGACCGTTAGTTCGTATTGAACCACAACATTTACAGTATGTGCATGTCCAGGTGGATGATTGTAAAGAGATTGTAGAAAAAACTGTTTTAAAAGGCGAGCCGATTGAACGGCTGTTTTATAAACATGAGGAAAAACCATGTGAACATCCGGAAGATATTCCGTTTTTGAATCAGCAGACCAGAATTGTACTAGAGCATTGTGGAAATATTGATGCGGAATCTATTGATGAATACATTGCCGCTGGTGGTTTCCAGGCAGTTGTAAAAGCATTTTTTGAGATGACACCGGAAGAAGTCATTGATGAGATTACAAAATCCGGAATCCGTGGTCGAGGCGGTGCCGGTTTCCCAATGGGTAAAAAATGGAGTCAGGTGGCACGAATTGAATCCGATGTAAAATATGTTGTTTGTAATGGTGATGAGGGTGACCCTGGAGCATTTATGGATGGATCTGTTATGGAAGGTGACCCTTATAAATTAATGGAAGGTATGATTATTGCTGCTTATGCGGTTGGCGCTCATGATGGTTATATTTATGTGCGTGCGGAATATCCGCTTTCTGTTGCAAGGTTAAAACTGGCAATCGCTCAGGCAGAAGAATATGGTCTTTTAGGAGATAACATCTTAGGTTCAGGTGTGAACTTCCATTTACATATCAACCGTGGAGCAGGAGCATTTGTTTGTGGTGAAGGTTCTGCCCTGACAGCCTCAATTGAGGGTAAACGAGGAATGCCTCGTGTAAAGCCACCTCGTACCGTAGAAAAAGGTCTTTGGGAAAAACCAACCGTTTTAAATAACGTTGAAACTTATGCAAATGTAGCCAGAATCATTTTAGATGGTTCAGACTGGTATCGTTCAATTGGAACAGAAGGCAGTTCAGGAACAAAGACATTTTCTTTAACAGGAGCAATTGAAAATACAGGTCTGATTGAAGTTCCGATGGGAACAACTCTTCGTCAGATTATTTATGATATTGGTGGCGGTATTAAAAAAGGAGCCGCATTTAAGGCTGTTCAGATTGGTGGACCATCTGGTGGATGCCTGGTAGAAAAACATTTGGATGAACCGCTTGATTTTGACTCTGTTAAGAAGTTTAATGCGATTATCGGTTCCGGTGGTCTGGTTGTTATGGATGAAAATACCTGCATGGTAGATGTGGCAAAATTCTTTATGGGATTTACACAGAGAGAATCCTGTGGAAAATGTGGTCCATGTCGAATCGGAACAAAACGTATGCTTGAACTGCTTGAAAAAATTACAGGTGGTAAAGGTGAAATGAAAGACCTGGACAAACTGGAGGAAACGGCGAAATTTATTCAGTCTCGTTCCCTTTGTGGACTTGGTAAGAGTGCACCGCTTCCGGTTATCAGTACACTGCAAAATTTCCGTGACGAATATGAAGAGCATATCGTAGAAGGAAAATGCCGTGCTCATGTTTGTGAGGTAATGAAAGTTTATACGATTGACCCTGAAAAATGTAAGGGATGTACAAAATGTGCACGTAATTGTCCGGTTAGTGCAATTACGGGAGAAAAGAAAGAACCGCATATCATTGACCAGATTAAATGTATTAAATGTGGTACTTGTATGGAAAATTGTGTATTTGATGCAATCAGTATAAGCTAAGAAATCAGTGTATTGAAAAAAAGAAAAGGAGGAGGATGACATGATTCATTTGATGATTGATGGAAATCCTGTTGAAGTGGAGAAAGGCACAACCATCCTTCATGCAGCAAAAAAGATAGGAGTCAAGATTCCTACATTGTGTTACATAGAAAATTTACTGCCGGACGGTTCCTGCCGTTTATGTGTAGTGGAAGTAAAAAATAACGGAAGAACAAAAATTGATACGGCTTGTACTTTACAGGCATCAGAGGGCGATGAAGTCTTTACAATGTCTGAAAAAGTAATCCAGTCAAGAAAACAGACTCTGGATTTACTCTTATCAGACCATAATATTCACTGTTTCTCCTGTGAGGGAAACGGAGATTGTAAGCTTCAGGATTATGCTTATGAGTATGGTTTGGATTGTTCCAGTTATGAAGGTGAAAAGAGCGGTGGAGAAATTGATGATTCCAATAAGTTTTTTACTTATGACCCGAGCCTTTGTATTTTATGCCACAGATGTGTCAATACCTGTAATGAAATCGTAGGAAGAGGCGCAATTGCCACAATGGAAAGAGGATTCCAGTCTATTATTGGAAATGGAGAAGGCAAATGGGCAGATGGTACTTGTGAATCCTGTGGTAACTGTGTTCAGGCATGTCCGACAGGCGCTCTTACTATGAAGCGCAGAAAGAAATACCGTGCTTATCAGGTAGAAAAGAAAGTGTTGACAACTTGTCCACATTGTGCAACTGGATGCCAGTATTATCTGTTAGTAAAAGATGGAAAAATTGTGGATACAGAAGCGTATGATGGACCATCCAATAAAGGTCTGCTCTGCGTAAAAGGGCGAAGCGGAAGCTTTGATTTTGTACACCATCCATCAAGAATTACTGACCCATTAATTAAAAATAAAGAAACCGGTGAATTTGAAAAAGCAACATGGGATGAAGCGCTTGATCTGGTTGCATCCAAATTTATGGAAATCAAAAAGAAATATGGAACAGAGTCTTTAGCTGGTTTTGCATGTTCCCGTTCACCGAATGAAGATATTTACATGGTACAGAAAATGGTTCGTACCTGTTTTGGAAACAATAATACCGATAACTGTGCCCGTGTATGTCACTCTGCTTCTGTAGCAGGTCTGGCTATGACACTTGGTTCAGGTGCAATGACCAACCCGATTGAAGATATCACAAAGAAACCGGATGTCATTATGCTGGTTGGTTCGAATCCGGAAGAAGCGCACCCTGTTGTTGGGATGCAGATTCGTCAGGCAGTTCAGCGTGGATGTAAATTGATTGTAGTAGATCCGCGTGATATCGGTCTTGCAAAACATGCAGATATTCATCTGAAATTAAAACCTGGTACAAATGTTGCATTTGCAAATGGTATTATGAATGTCATTATTTCTGAGGGACTTCAGGACGATAAATTTATCGCTGAGCGAACCGAAGGCTATGAAAAAATCAAAGAAATCGTAAAAGATTATACACCGGAACGAGTTGCTCAGATTTGTCATATTGATGCAGAAGATTTAAGAAAAGCAGCAATTATGTATGCAAAAGCAAAGATGGCACCAATTATTTACTGTCTTGGTGTAACCGAACATTCAACCGGTACAGAAGGCGTTATGTCGATGTCAAATATGGCTCTTTTGGTTGGCAAATTAGGACGGGAAGGCTGTGGAGTAAATCCGCTTCGTGGTCAGAATAACGTGCAGGGAGCCTGCGATATGGGTGCTTCACCAACTGATTTCCCAGGATATCAGAAAGTGGCAAATCCAGATGTTGTTGCGAAGTTTGAAAAAGCATGGAATACCAAGTTAAATCCAAATCCGGGACTTCATGCAACAGATGTATTCCCGGCAGCAATCAGAGGAGAAATTAAGGGACTGTATATTTATGGAGAAGACCCTGTTGTAACAGACCCGGATACGCATCATATTATTAAAGCACTGGAAAGTCTGGACTTCTTTGTTATTCAGGAATTATTTATGACAGAGACCGCGGCTTATGCAGATGTTATTCTTCCAGGTGTCAGCTATGCGGAAAAAGAAGGAACATTTACCAACACAGAACGTCGTGTACAGCGTGTGCGTAAAGCAGTAACAATTCCTGGCAATGCAAGATTAGATACCGATATTATCATTGATTTGATGAATCGTATGGGTTATCCTCAGCCGCATCTGACCTCAGCACAGATTATGGATGAAGTAGCATCTGTGACACCATCCTTTGGAGGAATCAGTCATGTACGTCTTGACAGTGAAGAAGTTGGAGGAAAAGGACTTCAGTGGCCATGTCTGACAAAAGACCATCCGGGTACTCCGATTATGCATGTTGGTAAATTTGCAAGAGGTCTTGGCTGGTTCTATCCGGCAGAATATATTCCGTCAGCAGAACTTCCGGATGAAGAATATCCGATTATTCTGATGACTGGACGTATTTTATATCACTATACAACAAGAGCGATGACCGGAAAAACTCCGGAACTGATGGAGATTGAAGGAAAATCCTTTATTGAAATGAATGTGGAAGATGCAGAAGCACTTGGCATTAAGAATGGAGATAAAGTTCGTCTGACTTCCAGACGTGGTCAGATTGAATCTACGGCTCGTGTTGGTACAAAAGTATCAAAAGGAGAGTCCTGGATGCCATTCCACTTCCCGGATGGAAATGCAAACTGGCTGACAAATGCGGCGCTTGATAAGTATGCAAGAATTCCGGAATATAAAGTATGTGCAATTCGCATTGAAAAAGCGTAGTACAGCAAACTTAAGTTTCTGCTGTAGCAGTAGTAGAACTGGTTATAAAATATAAAAAAATGGGGGATATTCTCATAAGCGGTAAAGAGAATATCTCCCGTTTTTGCATCAAATGATTATTTTTATACAAAAACGTGGTCAAGGTTGAGCTTTTTTTGTTACTATGCTACAATAATTTCAAAATCAAAATAAGAGAAATTTTGAAAATAAAAAGATAAGAGGAAAAGACGATGAAATGTATTAAGACAACAGAGGCAGTAGGTCATGTACTCTGCCATGATATTACGCGGATTGTAAAAGATGTGGTAAAAGATACTGCATTCAGAAAAGGACATATTGTAGAAGAGAAGGATATTCCGGTACTTTTATCGCTTGGAAAAGATAATTTATATGTATGGGAAAAAGATGAGAATACTCTGCATGAAAATGAAGCAGCTCAGATTCTCTGTGACGTATGTATCAATGACAATATGCATCCGTCCGATGTAAAAGAGGGTAAAATTGAATTGATTGCAGACTGCGATGGAGTATTTCAGGTAGATGTAAAGAGACTGGATGCTATCAATGAGATTGATGAAATTATGATTGCAACCAGGCATACAAACTTTCCGGTAAAAAAAGGAGACCGTCTGCTGGGAACAAGAGTTATTCCGCTTGTGATTGCAAAAGAGAAAATGGAACAGGTGAAAAAAACAGCAGGGGAGACTCCGCTGGTTTCTTTAACTCCATACAAGAAAAAGACGGTTGGAATTGTGACAACAGGAAATGAGGTCTACTATGGAAGGATTAAAGATACATTTACACCGGTTATCATTGAAAAAATGAAAGAGTACAAAATTGAAGTATGTGGTCATATCGTATGTAATGATGATATGGAAAAAATCACAAAAGCAATTTTAGAATTAAAGGAAAAAGGGGCAGAGATGATTGTCTGTACCGGAGGAATGAGTGTAGATCCTGATGATAAAACTCCAGGAGCAATCAAGGCAACAGGCGCAAGGATTGTTTCTTATGGAGCACCGGTGCTTCCAGGTGCAATGTTTTTACTATCTTACTTAGAAGATGGAACACCGGTTATGGGACTTCCAGGGTGTGTAATGTATGCAAAGGCAACGGTATTTGATTTGGTTTTACCAAGAATTGCAGCAGGAATTGAAGTGACAAAAAAAGATTTGGCACACATGGGAAATGGCGGATTTTGCTTAGGATGTAAAGAATGTCATTATCCAAACTGCAGTTTTGGAAAAGGTGTTTAAAATAATCAAGTATAAAAAGATTTCGAGAGCACATTAAGAAAAAAGGGGGAAATGACATGGAAAATCTGACGGTAGAAGAGGCACTTGAACAGTTATTATGTCATACAAAAGAAATAGAAGAAACGGAAGAGATATCGTTGCTTTTGGCAAGAGGAAGAATTCTTGCCAAAGATGAAAAAGCAGAGTTTGATAATCCGCCATTTGACCGTTCTCCGGTAGACGGATATGCCTGTCATTTTGAAGATTTAAGTGAAGCAAAAAGTGATACACCAGTGTGTTTAAAAGTAATAGAGGAAATAGATGCAGGTCAATATTCTGATCGGGAAGTAAAATTGGGAGAGGCTGTTCGTATTATGACAGGAGCAGCCATTCCGGCAGGATGTGACTGTTGTGTAAGACAGGAAGACACTGATTATGGAGAAGATACGGTAAAGATTTTTAAAAGTAAAAAGAAATGGCAAGACTATTGCTTTCAAGGAGAGGATTTTAAGAAAGATACCGTATTATTAAAAAAAGGTACAAAAATCGGTTTTGTTGAAACTGGAATCCTTGCGAGTATGGGCAGAGCAAAAGTTTTAGTAAAAAGAAAAGTAAAAGTTGCTGTTTTAACGACCGGAGATGAAGTTATGATTCCGGGGCAACCTTTGCTTCCGGGAAAGATTTATAACTCAAACCAGAGCCTGCTGGCGACTCGTCTGTTGGATTTTGATGTAGAACTGGTACGTATTGATACGATTCAGGATGAACCACAGAAAATGGCAGAGGCAATCAAAGAAATCGCAGGACAGGTAGATTTAATCGTAACAACAGGAGCTGTATCGGTAGGCAAGAAAGATATTATGCATGAGGCACTTCGTCTGATTGGGGCAGAGCGAATTTTCTGGCGGGTATTAATGAAACCGGGAATGCCGACTTTGTTTTCGGTATATCATGATGTTCCGATTGTCAGTCTTTCTGGAAATCCATTTGGTGTGGCGGTCAGCGTAGATGTACTGATTCGACCAATGTTACATAAAATGACACAGGATGAAACACTTGCGATTGTACATAAAAAATGTGTATTAAAAAATGAGTTCAGTAAGAAAATCAAAGGGAGACGATATGTACGTGCTTTTGTAGACGAAACTGGAGTTATGATTCCATGTGGACTTCATTCCAATGGAGTTCTTGCGACAATGGCAGGATGTAACTGTCTGATTGATATGCAGGAGGGAAGGCCAGGGATTCATGCAGGAGAAGAGGCAGAAGTGCTTTTGTTGTAGATTCGATTTGACTTAAAATTTGATTTTTGGATTTTGACATTAAAATGAGATTACAGAAAAACCGGATAAAAGAAAAATGAAAGCAGAAAGAACACAGAAAAAACAGTTTATACTGGCAGTAAGCGGAGTAAAAAACTCAGGGAAGACTACGTTAATTACAAAAATATTGCCCTTTTTAAAGGCGAAAAGCTTGAATGTGGCGGTTATCAAGCATGATGGACATGATTTTGAAGCAGATGTTCCGGAAACAGACAGCTGGAATTTTGCAAAGGCAGGTGCAGATGGTACTCTTGTGTTTTCAAAGACGAAATATATGATGATTCATTATGATACGGTATTACCAGAAGAAGATCTACTTGCCAGTTTCCCGAGAGCAGATATTATTTTGCTGGAGGGATTTAAATATTCAAATTACTCAAAAATCGAACTCATACGAAAAGGCAACTCGGCAAAATCTGTGTGTGATAGTAAAAAGCTGTTAGGAATTGTGACAGATTTTAAAAAAGAGGAATTAAAAGAACAAAAAATATTAGAAACAGAGAAATGGGAGAAACAGATAAAGATTTTTGATTTAAATCAAGCAGGTTCTTTGGCAGAATGGATTTATCAATTATGGGAAGAAATCCAGAAAAGATAATCTGAAAAAAGTGAAAAGGAGCAGTAAATCAAATGGAAGAGCACAACAGTATGACAGAAAATAAAAGAGAGACAAAACTTGGGGTAAAAACGAAGCTTGTCATTACAAAAACAGAAGATTTTTTCGGACCGGGACTGTTTCATCTTCTTCAGTTTATCGATGAAACTGGTTCGATTCATGCGGCATCAAAAAAGATGAAAATTTCTT
>UMFI01010560.1_pt1 | contig 28205 bp, 24 predicted proteins | sample 1964951 | NCBI WGS metagenome assembly UMFI01 (sample SAMEA4836040, study PRJEB28245) | human gut metagenome | biome: gut microbiome; material: fecal sample | place: Denmark | collected 2008 | reverse complement strand
TTCTTACTGCTCTGAATCTGATACTTTCCTAATGAATTATAGCATATCCGCACTGTTTTGCAAGTTTTTATCATAATCCAAAGCAAATGATTATACCATGTTCTCCTGGTTCCGATTCAATAGGAATAGAGCAACAAGCCATGCAACCAGCAGTTGTAAAATTGGAAACAACAGATTTAAGACTCCAATAACTGATTCAACTTTGCAAAATTTGTAGCCAGGATGAATTGCGCCATCCATGGCACCTATCCGCGCCATTCGTGGCACCTATCTGCGCCATCCATGGCACCTATTTGGGTGATATTTTAGTACCTGTTTGCGCCATTCATGGCACCTATCCGCGCCATTTGTGGCACCTATTGCGCCATTCATGGCACCTATCGCGCCATTCATGGCACCTATCGCCTCGTCGCGACACCCCGCAAAGCCGCATAAATACTGGACTTTTCGCACTTTGGAAATTTTGCCGTAAACAGTCTTTATAACAGTCTTTATAAAAGGCTCAATTCATTTTTAATTTTTCAAAAAACGAACATAAACCACTGGATTTTGAAACCTGAAACCGGAAGTAATCTGTGTGTACAAATTGGTTGGCATTTTTACTTCACTGGTTATCCACTACGGTATGGAAGAGCCGTCTTACTGAAGAGAAGATAAAACTTCATGGATATGAAGTTTCAATACATAATTCATGCCACTCATAAATTGGAGTTCCTATTCATTGGAAACAGCAAGCTGTTTCGGTTGGAGAACCGCAAATTATTTTTGATACGATAACAATAGCATTTCGTAAAACCAAAAATCGGATTACAGCTTCCATAATTATGTTAAAGGAGGTTGAATCAACTATGAGAACAAAACAACAACATTTGAGCAGGAACTACGGAAACGAATCATACAAACTTTTTGAAGCCAACGATGTGGCAAGATACGGCATTTGTAAGGAAAACCAACCGATTGAAGCTATAAAACTTAAATTGCTCCTGTATCTTTTGTGGAAATGCAATGCGGAAACACCTGGAGAGTTTGAGATTCTGTGTGTTTCTGTGCAAGAACTGGCAGATGCACTGGGATACGAGAAAAACGAAAACCGGCATTTTGCACGTACATCAAAGTGGATTTATAAGGAATTGGAAAGCTTGATGTCAGTTGCACTGCAGATATATGATTCATCGAAAGGACAAATTGACACATATAATGTGATTTCGCATGTGGGGATGAATGTCAACACAGGGTTGATAGTTGTTGAATTTGGGCCTCATCTGAAAAAAATCTTCGGATCAGGACTGAGGAAAGATTTTACAGTGGTAAAACTGATGTACTTAAATCGTCTAAATAATCGAAGCAGCGTTTATTTGTATCCATTGTTTTGCCGATATAAAAATTTGGAGTTTTTTTCGTATGACATCAAGGCGTTAAAGAGCCTTCTGACTGGGGATGAAGCATGTGAGTATAAATATTTAAAGAGGAGGCATTTAATACCGGCGATTAAAGAAATCAACAAAATGACCGATATTTCTGTGGAAATGAAGGAAAACAAGAGAGGAAAGACCGTAACCTCGCTTAGTTTTCATGTGACAGAAGATCCTGCAGAAGACGAATGGCTGCTGTTTGCATTAGCCAATCAGTTGGGGTTAGATGAATGTACGGTTACTCCATATGATGATACATGGAAGAAAGGATATGATTACGACATGGGAAGACAGGAATATGTACAGAAAGTTGAGGGAAAAGAATATTTCCGGTAATTCGGATGCACTTAGCGGTTAAAAATAAGGTTTTTAAATTTTTGTAGGATCATCCAATTCCATAATTTAACCGGCACGATAGTAATTTGAGTTGAAAATCACTCAAAGAAACGATGAGTAAAGGAGAAAAATTATGGATTTTAGAATCAAAACGATGAAACAGGCAGCAAAGACCTTACTTACTCTGGTAATGGTGTTTATAATGGGCGGACAGGCTTATGCAGGGGATTTAAGTATGCTGAATGTGGTTGGGGCAGAAAATGCCAGCGAGGAGTTTACAACCACCATCAATGACAGTATCAGTAAAATTCCGGATCACATCCTGGACTATCACAAAAAGCTTGGGGCAACGGTCAGCTTTTCAAGAAGCAACCTTCCGGGATACGATAACACGATTGCCGGTATTTATTATTATGACGGAGACAGCCGGTATGATGTTATGATTCGAACTGACGAAGCTTTTTACGCAAATTATCGGTTTGACCTGGCGACCACGCTTCCGCATGAGATCGGACATTTCGTCTGGGATGTCGGTTTTAGAGATGCTGCTTCAGAGGAGGACGGAAGAATTCTTAAAGAACAGTATGATTTTTGGAAAAATTACCGTTTCGACTGCAAAAATCAGGAAGAAACCTTTGCGGCGCTGTATGTAACACATCTAAATTATCCAGATCATCTGATTCAAGAAGCGAATGACATGTTTGACCGATGCGAGGAGCGAATAGAACTGTTAAATGGAGCCGAGGAAAGTTCCCAATAATCAAAAATAGATTCAAAATAAGAGTTTTCTAAGTGTGTATTCCCCACACGAGTGGGAGTGATTTCAAATCCGTTGTCTTATTTGCTATATTCTCTCTCTTGTGAGAACTGATAGTATTGCGGCAACGGATTTTTTATGTTTTGCACCTGCCGGTTGCATGACTTTTAGTCAGCCTATTGGTAAAATGAAACGATGGAAAGGAGGGAGAATATGGACAAAAGAAATCGGTATCTTGTCCCGCTTGATCTGGTCATGGATTATCCGGTAAACTGGGAATTCTGGCGCATTCTGCGGGATTTGATTCAGAATTTTTACGACAGTATCGGATACGAAAATTTTCATAAGGAGTTTGATTACAATCATACCATTGATAAAACAGGTAACATCACGCTTACCATGAAAACCAAGAACCATCCTTTTTCCTATGAATGGCTGACTTATTTCGGAGGAAGCACCAAGACCGGACAGGAAGGATATGTGGGAAACTACGGAGAGGGATTCAAGCTGTGCGCCTTGTGTTTTGTACGGCTGGGATGTGATTTCACAATGGAATCCCAGAACTGGAAACTGCGGCCACAGGTTTACACAAAGAAAATAGATGGTCAGAACACTAGAATGCTGGGATATCAGGTGGAAGAGCGGGAGGATGACGGCGAGACCTGTCTGGCAGTAACCGGTATTGATAAAAGCCATGAAAGAACAATCCAGGAAGGGCTATTGGAATTTTTTTATCCGGGAAATCCGCTGTTTGGCCGCTGCCTGGCGGATACGGAAGATTATGCAGTGTACGAGCGGTCTGAGATGAGGATTCCTTCGGCATGGTGGGAGAAGGACTATGGGCTTTTGTACTACCGTTACCTTGCCAGAGGAATTCTGCCGTTCCGGTTGGTAATACTTGCCAAAACGCAGAAATATGATTCCGAAAAACGGGACCGGAACACGATGTATGGGTTTGAGATTCCTTCTCTGATCTACAAAGTAGCCTGTGTCATGACACCGACAGATTCCTACGAAATGCTCCAGCACATGAAAAATCATTGGGCGGAAATGCCGGTTATGACATCACGGTGGCCTTTGGATCTGAATACCTGGTACTATGTGGTTTGCCAGCTTGTGAGAAACATGGCAATGGATGACGGGATACGGGAACGGTTCGTCAAAGATTATCCTGCGTTGCTGTATATGGAGAGAACCGGATCCGACTCGGCCCAAAACCGTAAAATCAGACAGGCAAAGGAATGGCATCGGAGTTCCGGAAAGAAGGAGCAACTGGTAAATCCGATCTTTCGCCTTCTGGGCGTGCCATCGCTTCTGGAAACTTACAGGGAACATGTGGAGCAAACGGCCTTTTCCGCTCCGGATGCAAAACAGGAAAGAATGGATGGCATATTGGAAGCAGCCTATGAAAACGTTGTGCAGGCAAATCTGAGGCAGGATGAGATGCCGCCCAAAATTGTGATAGGCAACGATGACAACAGAAATCCTATGGAGTTTTGCAACAGAGAATACGGTCAGAAGAGAAAACGAGGAAGGATTTCCAGAAAATACAGAGTGGAACATATCCTCCTTAAACCGGAAGACTATGACAGAAACTGCTTTCCAGAGACATTTATAAAATACTGCAAGGGCCGGTTCCGGGCATTCGGAACGGATCGGAGTGAGCGGATGACCGTACTCTTGACCTATCTCGGCAGTTGGATGTATGAAAACCGGAAGGAATTAAAGAAAGCAGAAAAGCAGTGGAAGGAGGCTGCGGATGCAACAGATTGAAAAACTGAATCTGGTTATGTCTTATCCAGTTAAATGGACAGTTTTCGCGGTCATGCGGGATTATGTTCAGAACTTTTACGACGCCGTGGGATCGGATCGGTTCGGGAAGGATTTTTCCTACGCATACAATGAAGAAACAAAATCGCTCAGGATGCAGACTAACAGGGATTTTTCCATGGACTGGCTTACCTGTATTGGAGCATCAAGTAAACGAAATACTCCCATGCAGGTGGGAAGATTCGGCGAAGGTTTTAAAATCGCTTCCCTGATTGCCTACCGGGATTATGGCTGGGATATCACAATGGAATCAAGGACATGGAAACTGCATGTGACGGAAGCAGCGGACCGGATCGACGGTACGGAAGTGAAGGTTCTGGCTTACGAAACCGAGGAACGGGAGTTCCTAGCGGGATCCGTGCTTACACTGAAGAATGTATCCAGACAGGATGCAGATCTTTGTAAAAAGGCTGTGGAGGATTACTTTTACAGAGAAAATCCAAACTTTGGGGAACCAATCGCTGAAACAGACTTCTGTGCTGTGTATCTTCCGAGCAAAGGGAGCCGATTTGAGGAAAGAGGTGCATTGTATGCAGGAGGATTGAACCGGATTTCCCTGAGCGTGCCGCTGATCGTATGTAACCATACCTACCGTCCCGAAAAAGAAGGAAGGGAACGGGATCATTTTTACGAAAATGATATTAAACGTTGCTTAAAAGGAGTATTTGACCGGATCTCATCAAAAGCAGCAGGAAGAATCCTCCGTGTGCTTGAACGGGTATGGAGTCGATCCGCAAAAGCCGGTCGTTGGGATTACGATTGGGAGGAAACCGTCAGCCATCTGATTCGTCGTGTGGCGGAGGACGGCAGGGAAGCGGAGGCATTCCGGGAAGAGTATGGAAGCCGCCTGGTTGCCGATTTTGCGGCAAAAGATTATGGAAACCGGAGGAAGCGTGCTTTAGCCTGGTTTGGAAAAAGTGTGGAATTCGGAAACCGGAGGATTGTGTTTAGTGATTTTGAAACATTGAGCATTGATTCACTGGACAGTCTGTGCAGGAAGCATGGAGGTTATGAGCAGCTTCGTGAAGCGGATCTCAGAGAGCAAAGATATCTGGATATCCTGGAACGGATTGCCGCAACTGTTTTTAAGGGATATGTCTGCTACAAAAAATTTCCACACTGCAGAATCATTACCAATCGAACGGTAAATGCCGGTTCCGCTTTTTCGGTGGATATATCAGGAGGAGAGAAAAATTTTTGCGGGTTAAAAGTTCGCCAAGAGATAAGGACGATTCAGCTTCGTGTGGAACTGTTTGCACCGGATCAGTTTTCGGAAGCAGTGGCAGTGTATATGCACGAGCTGATGCACCAGTTTGGCGGGGACGGTTCGGAAGCATTTCGAAAAATGATTACGCTCATGGCCCTGCAGATGCTGCGTGAGGCCAAACAGCTGGAAGAGTACGAAAAGGAATGGAAGGCGGTGGAAGTCGATGTTTGAAGATAAGTACGAACGCAGTTTATGGGACGAGCAGTATGCTTATGGGCATCAGGAAGGGTATGGGATCGGATATGCAGAATCCTGTATCAGATATTTAATACACTGCATCAGAAATAAAGAAGAAACGGAAGAGGAGAGAAAAGAAAAGCTGTGGGACTTCTTTGAAACGAAATGCGCAGACAGCCAGTACGAAGAGCTGTGTGCGCTGGTTGAGAAGTACCCGAATTTAAGCAAAGATGCGCTGATCAGGAAAGTGCTGATGGAAACGGAATATTGCTATTTTTAATATATGGAGGAACAGAAATGCGACAGTTAATCATAGCGAGAAAAGACTTGGAGATGTCTGCCGGGAAGCTGGCGGCCCAGTGTTGCCATGCCTCCGAGGCTTTTTTAACCAGCCATTTGCGGGACAGAGCGAATGTAACGGAAGTAAAAGATGCGACAGGAAAGCTCTGCTACAGGGCGGAATATATTTTCTCAAAAGAGGTGTACGAGGACTGGATTTGCGGGATTTTTACCAAAACAGTCTGCGCAGCCAAGAATCGGACTCATCTGTTGAAAGCAAAGACGATGGCAGAGGAGCTGGGAATGGAAGAAGAAAAAGATTTCTTTCTGATTCGGGATCGTTGTCTCACGGAGCTGGAACCGGAGGAAGTGGACGATGACGGAGTCGGCTGGACACTGACGGCCATTGGTTTTCAACCACTGGACGACGAAATTGCTCATAAAATCAGTAGAAAATATCAGCTTTACAAATAAAAGAAAAGGAAAGTTATGAGAAAGATTAAAAGAAATGTAATTCGATGCAAGCACTGCGGGGATGTGATCGAATCACGAAGCAGCCATGATTTCGTTACATGCAGCTGCGGAAAGTGTGCCGTAGACGGCGGCTTGGACTATCTGAGAAGGATGGGGGACGACGGGGATTTTGAGGAACTGGCAGAGTATGAGGAAAAAACTGAATAAGAGTTGGATAAGGAGCTGTCATTGATGATGGCTCTTTTTTGTTGCTATGAGTTGTGTTGAAAAGGTAAATATATGAAGGATATAGGAAAAAAATGACATAAATTCTTCTATTTAGTTATTGTTATGATATAATATTCTTGAATATTTAAAAAGAAAACCAATTATCGCCATAAAGGAATCATAATTTGCATATAGGAATTACTGATTCTTAAGAAAAAAGCCGTTATAAACGGTTGGAGGAAAAAATGGGTAGAGGAGACAGATAAAATGCGTATGATAGATTTGTGCTGCGGAATCGGCGGAATAAGGAGAGGTTTTGAATTGGCCGGTGAATTTGAAAATGTCCTGTCAGCGGAAAAAGACGAATATGCCTGTCGGACTTATGAGCATTTGTTTGGCGATAATGCAGAAAATGATGTGACATATGATGAATTCAGAAAGACGGTCTGCAGGACGGATTATGATGTACTCCTTGCCGGATTTCCATGCCAGGCTTTCAGTCGGATCGGTTTACGGGAAGGATTTAAGGATACAACAAAAGGAACAATCTTTTTTTACATCGCTAGAATTATAGAACAAACCATGCCGAAAGTGGTTTTTCTGGAAAATGTTGAAAATCTGGTAAGTCATGACGGGGGAAACACGTTTAAAATCATTTTAAACACACTGGAAAATGAATTGAACTACCATGTGGTAGGTGTTACAAGGGGAGAGGACGGAAGTCTGATATACGATAAGTCTTCCTTTATCAGAAATACAAAGAACTTCGGTCTTCCGCAGAACAGACCAAGAGTATACATAGTTGCATTCAGCAGGGACTATTTCGGAGAACACCTGCAGCTTATTCCGGACAGTACGCCGGTAAGAAACAATAGGGTTATTTTTGGCTCAGTAAGGGACATTCTTGATGAATATGTGCCGGACAGTTTTTTTCTTGCTTCCGGTTTTTTGGAGACATTACAAAATCATAAGGCCAGACAGAGAAAAAATGGAAACGGATTCGGATATCGGATTGTCAATGCCGAAGGTGTCGAAAATCCCATTTCCAGCACTTTACTGGCTACGGGAGGTTCGGGTAAGGAGAGAAATCTGATTTACGATCCGGTTAACGGAAGAAGATGTGCCGGCATGATGGTAGGAAGAAAGCAAACACCGATTAACAATGAATACATCAGAACAATGACGCCGGAAGAATGGGGACGTCTGCAGGGGTTCATCGGTTATGCATTTTTGGATGAGAACGGAAATGAAGGTTTTTCATTTCCAGAGGGAATATCGAATCAGCAGAAATTCAAACAGTTTGGCAATTCCGTATCAATTCCGCTTATAGAAGAAATGGCACTGTTCATAAAGCAGTGTGTAAAGGACATGACGGATGCTTTTTCGGAAAAAGAGAGAAGGAGATACGCCGTTCCAGGACCGCAACTTAGAATGTTCATAAATCTTGAGAAGGAATTGAAAGAGGAAGTCAAACCGAAGACCATAGAGAAATGCTGTCGGATTGTTTCCGAAGTGGGAATTTCAAATGAGTTCAGGGTGGAAGATATCCGCAACATTCTCGGCGTGTCTCAGGTTTCCGCATATAATTTTCTTCACAGAATGGAAAGGGCAGGCTGTGTGAGGAAAGAAAGAGACGGATATGAACTTGAAAACAAAAAGGGCGAATTTGCAGTAAATGTTTAACGGAGAGGAGAGGTGATGATATGGATACTGAGGGTCTGAGCAGGTGTCTTGAGAAGTGCGACATCTGCCTGGATGGCCAGCTCATTTCCAGGGAACTTATTCTCCGCTCCTTTTTGAAATTTCTGTCAAGGGAGGCTGAAAAAACGGAAAACAGCGGAAGTATTGTGCTTCATCTTGGCTCTCCGTGTTTTGATGCCATTGCGATTGTATGGGCAGCTTTTGCAGTGATCATGGGAAGTAATACGAGCGTTGAAGATATAGTACGAACGATCCCGATTGGAGATAAGGTACTTTACGGGAAAGAACGTGGAGAATTCAAAGGAATAGAAGTTGATTCTGACGGTAAGGAATGGGCTGTAATTGGACAGGGAAAAGAAAAAACGAAAAGAGTCGGGAGAAGAGGCTGGGCTTTGATTGTTCCGTATCAGGGATTGTCTGAGAGATATGACGGGAGAGGAATCCGTTCACAGAACGGTGCCAGAAAAAGATTCCTGTCGGAAATTTTAAACTGCGAAGAAAAGGATATTCCGGGAATTACGGATACTTCTGTTATTTTTGTAATGGATCGGTACAGGGCGGACAGATACATGAAAGGCCTGACCGTCAGGTACGGTGACAGTGAAATCAGCATTCTGGATTTGATAACGGCATCCTATTTTACGGACGGAAATGAGTATCCTTATGGCGGAAATACAGGAAAAAATGAAGCAATGCTGAAATTTACTTCAAAGATTTCCGTCGGACTCGACATGACATGGAATGCAGAAGGAAATAAGCATATGGGAATATTTGTGTGCGGAAATTCCCTGATTGAACAGGGCAATGAAAGCATGGAAATCAACCAGGCAATGAATCGGGAAACGCTTGGTTTTTCTTTCGTGTGCGGAGGCATGGATCTTTCCTGTGGGGAAAGTCTGGTAGCTGAACATGAAGAATCGGGTGTTTTTGCCTGCACGAAGGATTTTCTTCTTGAAAATACGCTCCCACCAACAGAAAAAAACAGCCTGACACTGGAACTGGATCGACAGGCAGGTGCTGTTATTGACAGGGAAATCGTTACACAGGTAATTCCGGGGGAAATCAGCTGGCAGGATTACAGGAATTTTAAAACGGCTGTGGGACTGATAAAAAGGGATGAATTGGATGATGAGGAGAAGAACAGTATTATATTTCCGGCATGGTCCCTTATGAAGCTGTTCATGACGGCGCCGTTTTCATTGGATGAGATGGAAAAGGAAATTACAGAAGGAAAGATTCAGGCCGAAGAACCCATGAAAATGTTGGGAGAACTGGAAGAACGGCTGCAAAACCTGCCGGATAATTTGAAGGGCAGCGGAAAGAAAATTGCGGATATACTTACAAAATTGCTTTTTGTCAGATATGACGGTTCTCCGAAAAGGGAACTTGTAAGAGAGTATGTGGAAATGCGACGGAAAAAGAAGATGGCAATTGTTGTTCCGAATGCATATTATGCGGATATTATGTGGGATTTTGTTCTCCATGATTTTAAGCAGAATGCTTCCGGAATAGATATTGTGCCCGTAAAGCGTTTTGATGGAACCCGTATTTATGACGATATTCTGATTGTCGGCAATATTTCCGGCAGGCGTTTTGATGTCTTTCGCTGTATGGCTGCACCCAAAATCACGGTGCTGCTTTATAAGCCAGAGGAAGCAGTTTTCAAGGCAAAAAGCAGGAAGGGATCCGAACGGGATCGATTGTTTAATTCAAGACAGCAGATAATCGGAGAGGAAAATGATTTGCCGGAGGAAGACGAACTTCTGAAGGAAGTGGAGGAAATTAACAGGGTGGATGAAGAAATCGTCCGATATTCGGAAGAGGTTCTTGCCGTGAAATTTGATGCGGTGGTCAGACAGGGCGGAAGTGATGCTTCGGCACCGCTTTCGGATGTGGCAACACTCGTGCATTTTGAGGATGGAGAAGGTGCAATGCTGACGAAGTATTATGAGGCATATGTCCTGAATGAGGAGAAGAGCGAGGTCGAACAGAGGAAAGCGGATGACCTGAAAGTCGGAGACAGCATGGTATTTCTGAACAGGGACAATGAAACCAGGGACATCGTGGATTACATACTGAATGAACTGATCCGTACCGAAAGGATTAACAAAGAATTTTCGGAAAGATATGCCATGTCCCGGCAGTGGAAAAAAGATCTTTCACAGTATATGGAGCGTACCGGAGAAACACCGAAACGGATTGTGAAGAAAATGATTGCGAACGGAGTCAATGTTCAGCCTGCCACCATTAAAAACTGGCTGAATGAAGACACGCGTACAGTAGGTCCGCAAAAAGTGGAATATCTGGAACAGATTTCGCTTTTGACGGAAAATGCTGAAATGTTTGATCATGCCAACGATTATTTTGAGGCATGCCGTGATGTTAAACGTGTCCGCAGAGTCATACTGCAGGAACTTGGAGCGGCAATCATCGGCAGTCTGGAAGGAGAAAAGTCCGTCAGCGGTATTATTCCAGCAGAAATACGGGAAAGACTTGATACAATGGCTGTGGTACTTCGCATTGAGACAATAGTAAAAACGGATCAGTCCGTGCCGGCTTACATGACAAACCGCCCGATTGATCTTGAAGGAGGAGTATAGCTTATGGGGATTAAGAACGAAATAATCGGTGCAAGGGACGAGTTTATTGTCTTAATAAAAAAAGAATTGCTCGGTCCGGGATCCGAAGTTTCGGTACCGGATGCGGAACACGAGCTTATAACGGCTTCTCCCGAAAAAAGGTATTCCATTGGGATACTTTTCCCGCAAGGAAGAAAAATGAAAGCCGATAACGGGGATGTTGACAGCGGGGAGGAGGAAGAAGAAGGAAAAGAAACGGTGGACGACATATCGGTAACGGAAGAGAAAATCGAAAGCTCCGATTATACCGCCAGGGAAATAAAGGAAGAAAAAAAACAGGAAGAAGATGATGACGATGATCCTGATTCCGAGGATAACCTTGATGAGGAAGTCAGTCTTGCGGCACAGAACATGCCGTCTTCCTTTGGAATTTCCTTTTTTGTTAAGGGAAATACGGACAGGATCCATGTCTCGCTGAAGTACGGAACTTACAGAGGTTCCAGAATTGAAGACTGCCGGATTCCGTTTGTGCCCATGCTGCCGGATGATTACCGTGTCCCAGAAGCTGCTTCGGGATATGTAACATATGATGCTTCCGAAAGAACTCTTAAAATGCTTAGAGGATTTAATCGCAAGGATGTCAGACTCCTGAAGGAATCGGACAGGCTGGACACGGATGACGATCATATTATTGACAACATGTATAAACTTGCGGATCAGCTGAAAAGCGGATATGTCAGGGAACCGCATGAGCTGAAAGACATTGTTATTGCATTTGGGGATTCAAATTATGCGGATTCTGCTGAAAATCTTGATTCCGACCTGGTTGGCATTACCGCACTCAGAAGACGGATGGAAAACGGAAACACGTCCCTGACGGTCATGGTAATAAATAAAAAGAGCGGTCATGCTGCGGGGGAAAGCTGCATATTTCAGCCGGAACTGAAGGTTGAATCCGCCAACAATAATTTTGTGTTTGCGGAATATGCGGGCAATGCGGATTTTGATATCCTTGATGCCGAGGAACAGTCCCTGGAACTTCAGTATCGGAACAAGCATGTTTATGGGACAGGGCTCGGAACGGCGGTAAACTGGGATATTGATGAAAAAGGAAACGGAAGTATCCGAAATGACTTTTTCCCGGAATTTGAAGTACCTTCCATGGACTTTAATTTGCCTGGGGATTGCGGCGTAAATCCCAGGACACTGTCCATGAAGTATCTTTCCGATCTTGACGATACGGACAGGAAGGAAAAAATCAGCAATTTAGACAGCCTCGTAGGTGCTTATTCAGTCTGGATTGATGAGCTTGCGAATCGTGCGGATACGCTGGACGGTCGTTTTTCCGCCGCAGCGAAGAAAAATCTTAACGGCTGTCGGGCTGCATGCGAAAGGATGCGTGCCGGAATTAAGATTCTTGAAAGCGACGACCAGGCATGGAACGCTTTTCAGCTTGCCAATCGTGCCATGTTCATGCAGAGAGTCCAGCTGGTTGTTCAGAGAAAATGGCCTGCAACCTTTCCGGAGGACAGGGAGTTATCGAATGTTCTCCAAGGGATTGATTACAGAACAGCGGACATGGAATTCCCAGAGGACAGGTATGCATGGAGACCGTTTCAGCTTGCATTTATGCTTCTTGACATTGTATCCGTAACCGATGAGAAATCCGCGGACAGGGAGTTGGTCGATCTGATCTGGTTTCCTACCGGCGGCGGAAAGACGGAAGCTTATCTGGGACTTACGGCCATGACAATATTCTACAGACGATTCCGCTATCCGAATGAGAGCGGGGGGACGACGGTTATCATGAGATATACGCTCCGTCTTCTGGCCGCACAGCAGTTTACCAGGGCATCGACACTGATTTGTGCCTGTGAGGTCATCAGAAGGGACAGCGAATCAAAAAAACATGATTATCCGGCGTATCCTCTTGGTAAAATGCCGATTACCATCGGGCTTTGGATCGGCGGAGATCATACGCCGAACGATAACAAAGGGGCAGCGCAGAATTTAAAGAATCTGAATTCAAAGGCATCATATAATCTGGAATATGCAAAGGAAAAATATAATAAATTTCAGGTTCTGAAGTGTCCGTGGTGTGGAACCAGGCTTGTTCCGGAGAAGGACGGAAAGAAAAACCGTGGCCAATTCGGATATAAAATGCGAGGGAACCGATTTGCACTTTTCTGCACTCGGCAAAGCTGTCAGTTTGGTGGAGGTCTTCCGGTTCAGGTTGTGGATGAGGAACTGTACAGGGAACCGCCCACACTGCTTTTCGGCACGGTGGACAAGTTCGCAATGCTTCCATGGAATGAACAGATCGGAAATTTCTTTGCCCTTGGAAGCGGTAACAGGGCACCGGAACTCATTATTCAGGATGAGCTGCATCTGATTTCCGGTCCGCTTGGAACGATGGTGGGACTGTATGAAAGTACGATTGATGCCCTGTGCCGTAAAAAAGGAAACATTACGAAGATCGTGGCTTCAACCGCCACGATACGAAGAGCGGTCGAGCAGTGTGCCGCACTGTACGACAGGGATGTCAGCCAGTTTCCTCATCCCGCACTTGATGCGGAAGACTCCTTCTTTGCAAGGGAGTCAAAAATTAATTATGAAAACGGTGTGTTTGGACGGAAATATGTCGGACTCATGCCGTCCGGCAAAACAAAGGCTATGATGGAGATCCGTGCAATGGCTGCAATGCTGCAGAAAGCCAAGGACATGGATCTGTCCGATGAAGTCAGGGACAAGCTTTGGACACTGACTGCCTATTTCAACAGTTTGAAGGATCTGGGCAAGGCGGCCACAATGGTGGATGATGACGTAAAAGACTTCATGAAGCGGATGTGCTACCGACTGAAATCCAGTTCGGAGGTCAGAAGCATCGGAACAGCCGATGAACTGACAAGCCGTGTAACCACGACGGAACTGAACCGCACGCTGGACAAACTGGAAAAAGTCCGTTATTCGGCGGAAGGAATGAAAAATCATGTTTATCCGTGCAATGTGCTTCTCGCAACCAATATGATTTCCGTGGGCATTGACGTGGCGAGACTGAATGTCATGCTTCTTGTCGGACAGCCGAAACTCACAAGTGAGTACATCCAGGCATCAAGCCGTGTCGGGCGTGAATATCCCGGTGTCGCGTTTATTATGTATGACGGTGGGAAAAGCCGTGACCGGTCCCATTACGAGCAGTTCAGGCCTTATCACGAGTCATTCTACAGACATGTGGAACCCACGGGGGCAACGCCGTTTTCGATTCCTGCCAGAAGGAGGGCGCTTCATGCCGTAATCATTGCATATCTGAGGCTTTCCGTAAAATCCCTGAGTGCGGAAGACGGTGCCGCGGGATTCCGAAAAAAAGATTATGAGGAATCAGTGAATGAAATTACGGATTTTATGGTTAAGCGCTGTACGGATGTTAACCGCAGAATCAATCCGAACATGGAAGATGATGCGAATGCAATCCGTTCCGAAATAAAGGAGATTATTGATAAATGGGAAGATCTGGCCGAGAATGCCGAAGAAGGTTTCTGGTACGGTAAGAAATTCATGGTCAATGGACCTGACGGACCAGGGGAACGGCTTTTGAAAACATTCGGTACATTCAGGGAGGATCCGGCTTTTGAAACCATGACCTCCATGAGAAATGTGGATGTCATGGTCCCCGGAAGCATTATTGAATGGAAGGAGGAGAGAGGTTTATGAGCATGAAACAGGTTACAAAAATCAGACTGAATGCCACCTCTCACTCAGTGCGTGCGGCGCAGGCGGTACTCCAGTACGGTGTCGGCGCAATGGTGGATTTTCCCTCGCAGACGCTTATGACTGCGGCTCCGGAATATTGGCAGGATCAGGTTGTGCATATCCATGATGAACGCCTTGAGAAGTCTCTGGGAGTAAGATATTTCGGTATGCCAAAGGGCGGAAAAAACGGTGACGGAATCGCGTATGCCCGTTTTCCCGAATGGTATTTCTGTCCGAAATGCAGAAAATTTCAGCCTCTGTCGCGCTGGATTGCCGAATTCAACAGTAAGGCCAAGGAAAACGAAAAGGTAAATAATCAGAACATGAGCAGGGTACTTCGTTGTCCGACGGATCGTGTGGAACTTGTGGTGGCGAGAATCGTGACGGTATGCCAGTACGGACATATTAATGACTTCCCATGGGTAAAGTGGACTCACGCAAAGAGTTTTGGAGGAGCCAGGGAAGTATGCGGGAATCCACAGCTTAAATTTACTACCAGTCCGGTTGCGTCCGAGGGCCTGGAAGGTCTGAGTGTAAAATGTGAATGCGGCGCATCCGCCACACTTTTGGGAGCGTTTAATGACGGAGAGTTTGAAAGACTGGATGAGAAATACCCTGGAAGATATAATTTTACATGTGAAGGAGGACAGCCTTGGAAGGGGGAACGTGAAAAAAACTGCGGTCTCTATCCAAAGGTGCTGCAGCGGGGAAGCTCGTCCGTATATTTTCCGGTGACGGCAAGTTCGCTCGTGATTCCCCCGTTTTCGGACATTATCAACAACAGGATTGAAGACAGCAGTCTGTACGACGAATTCCGAAACGCGGTTAAAACCATACGGGGGCTCAAGGGTATGTCCGCTCAGCTTCAGGAAGAGAATATTCTGTCGGTTGTAAATGATTATTCAGAGCGGATTGCTGCAAATATTGGATGTGATCCGAAGCAGGTCAGGGAGATTCTGGAACGAAAGATGCTTTCCGGAAACGAGAAAAATTATGATACCGGAAGCATTGAATACCGTGCAACGGAATATGATGCCCTTTCCGGAAGGTCGTCCGTGGAGAATACGGATGCATACAGCGATTTTAAACGAACTGAGACGGATATATCTAAATACAATATTCCGTATATAAAGGGAGTGTCGCTGATTGAAAAAATCAGGGAAGTTCAGGTCCTTCTCGGATTTTCAAGAATGGAACCGTTTTCGGCCTCCATGATCAGAACGGGGTCAAACAGATTCGTTTCCGTCAAGGCAGAGGAAACGGACTGGTATCCGGGTTACAATGTATATGGGGAAGGAATCTTTATTGAGTTTGACGGCGACGCGATAGATGCATGGAGAAGCGGGAATGACGATCTTGAAAAGCGCGTGCGTACCCTGCAGGAAAATTATAATAATTCATTCCTTGGAAGTCAAAACCCGAGAACGGTTTCGGGTAAATTTCTCCTCCTTCATACAATTTCCCATCTGCTCATAAAGCAGTTGAGTTTTGAATGCGGGTATAACATATCTTCATTGAAGGAACGAATTTATTGCGGAGATGCTGCCGACGGAAAGGAAATGGCGGGTATTCTGATTTATACGGCCAGCGGTGATTCCGAAGGAACGCTTGGAGGACTTGTGCGTCAGGGAAGATACGATGCGTTCCCCAACATATACAGAAGGGCTGTTGAGTCCGCGGTTACCTGTTCAAATGATCCGGTATGTTCTCTGAGCAAGGGACAGGGACGGGATTCATTAAATCTTGCCGCCTGTTATTCCTGCGGCCTTCTTCCGGAAACCTGCTGTGAGGAGTTTAATGTGTTTCTTGACAGAGGCGTGGTTGTCGGTACATATGAAAATAAAAGGCTCGGATTTTTCCATGAGCAGCTGTACGGAAATGTCGGATGGAAAGCATGCGAAAAAAAGGCTCCGGAAACAAATAAGAAAAAAGAGAAATGCGGGACGGGAAACATTGCCATGATGGCAGGAACGGACATGAGAGGAGAAGACTGGACGTCTGTACTGTCCGACATTCTCCAGTTTGCAGAGACGGAAGGCGAACATGAATTTGCCGAACGGCTTATGGATAACGGACTGTTTGACGGCAGGAGAATGCCCGTCATGGATGTAAAATTCGTGACGCCGGCAGACGGAGGGGAACATCACTGCGATTATTACTGGCCTGATCAGGAAATAATGTATTTTTCTTTCGGACAGGAAAAAAGCAGGGATGTTGCGGAAAAAGCAGGAATAAAATGCATTTACGGACCGGACGGATATACGGAAACGGTAGAGAAAATCATTAAGGGGATGAAGTGAAATGGCTGTAATGATTCCGGAAAAACCATGTCATTTTCCGGAGGGAAGTCTTGAGGATATCATGTTTGAAGCACTTAAAAAACTTCCGGATGAATACATGGTTTTTCATTCCTTCAGGATTACAAAGGTAAAAAACGGAACTGTCCATGAAAGTGAGACGGATTTTGTGATTTTTCACAGAGAAAAGGGGATCCTTTGTCTTGAAGCAAAAGCAGGAGCCGTTTCATACCGTGACGGCGAGTGGCGTTACGGTAACGGTGTCCCCATGCATAACGGCGGACCTTTTAATCAGGCTTCGGCGAATAAATGGAAGCTTATGGGTTTGATAGGGAACAGCAGTCTTGGCTGGCTGGTCGGACGGGTAAAATTTCTGCACGGAGTGTGGTTCCCTTCACTTTCGTCAGGGGAACTGGATTCCATCTCCATGCCGCCCGAAGCGGACCGTATCATGGTAATCGGCAGGGAGGCACTCGAAGATCCGCTTCCGTACATTGAAACTCTGTTTTCATTGGATGTGCGTGCTGGAGTCGTAACGGATCTTTCCGAGAACGAGGTCAACAGACTTATCAGGGAAATACTCTGTCCTGAGTTTAATGTATTTCCGCCGGCCGGGTTTGACACGGATCTGAAACATATGGTTTTTCACAGGATGCTGGATGAACAGGCCGGAATTCTCAATTTTCTCACGGAACAGAAAACAGCCGTTATTAACGGTGCTGCCGGAACAGGGAAGACCCTGATTGCGGTGGAAAAGGCACGGCGTCATGCATCAGACGGAAGCAGGGTTCTTTTTCTTTGTTACAATTCGGAACTGAGGAAATATCTGGTTTCCCGCCATGAAAGCAGTTTTATTGATTTTATGACACTGGACGGTTATGTATGCAGTCTGTGCAAAACGGATATTCCAGATTATGAAAAAGCCGCCAGAAAACTGAGGGACTATGTTGCGTTTGGAAATTTCCCTTATGAACATGTCATAGTCGATGAAGGACAGGATTTTGGCAGGGATGTAATTGAGAAAACCGAAATTCTTCAACTGCTGCGTGATGCGGTTATGGAAACGGAAAATTCTCAGTCATCGTTTTATGTGTTTTACGACCGGCTCCAGACAGTTCAGTCTGACCGACTTCCTGAATTGATAGAAAAAGCGGACTGCAGACTGACGCTGTACCGTAACTGTCGAAACACGGAGAATGTAAGCAGGGCATCCATGAGCCTGCTTCCGGATTCAGGAAATAAGCTGTTTCTGCACGGTATTGCGGGCAGGATTCCCAGAATGCATTTTTGCGAGACGCAGGAACTGCAAATCAAAGCTCTTGACGGGATCATTGATGAACTGAAAGAATCGGGAATCGATGATATCGTGATACTGACTCTTGAAACTGAGGCAAGAAGCTTTATGAAGAACGCAACAGTTGACGGCAGATACAGAGGATGCCGATTCACGACATGCAGAAAATTCAAGGGACTTGAAGCGGATGCGGTAATATTGGTGGATTTTACGGACAGGACGGTTTTGTCCGATCGATTACTTTTTTATGTCGGGGCATCAAGGGCAAGGATTCGATTGGAAGTGGTAACGGATATGGATAATGATTCCTGCAGAAACCTTATGGAGAAAATAGTCGGGAAACGGGATTTCAGAAGACCGACACGTGATCTTGCTGCGATTCTTAACTGCATGGCGGTCCGGGAACATTGATCGGAGGAGGAAAATCATGTCGGATTCTGTAAGCGTGGAACGCAGTGAAAATATGCGTCGCATCCGTTCCAAGGACACTAAAATAGAACTTGCACTTCGAAAAGCACTTTGGAACAAAGGGTACAGGTACAGGAAAAATTATGCGGCACTGCCCGGAAAGCCGGACATTGCCCTGACCAAATATAAAATAGCCGTTTTTTGCGACAGTGAGTTTTTTCACGGTAAAGACTGGGAAATTCTGAAGCCACAATTGGAAAGAGGAAATAACGGTGAATTCTGGGTTAAAAAAATATCCAGAAACAGGGAACGCGATGATGAAATCAACAAGGCATTACTTTTTCGTGGATGGACGGTTATTCGGTTCTGGGGGAAGGATATATTGAAAAATACGGATGAATGTGTCAGGGTAATTGAAGAAGCAGTGTTTGAAGCTTTTTTGAGTGACGATGATTGCTAATACGACCAAAATAAAAGAGAGTTTTAGAATCCAGGTATAAAACGGACAGACATCAAAACATAAAACATAGAGTAATACCGGAGAACCGTTGGAAAGAAATTTTCGGCGGTTTTCTTTTGCAAAAAAGTGAGTTCCAGTGACCAGTTCATATGTGATATGATATGAGTGTCCGGACGAAAAATATTTTTGATTATTGAGATTAGTAGGAGGAATAAAATTTGAAAGAAAGAAGCTATGGATTGAGAACTTCAGTTGTTTTGGTGTTTGCAGCTGGTATATTAACAGGGATAGTTCAATTTGGAAATTTTGGATTAAGCGAAGATATGAAAGCTTTTCTTTTGACTATGTTTGGAGGTATATTTACAAGTGCTGCTGTTACTTGTCTGATTTATTCCTCGGAATACAAGGAAATAAGGAGAAAAACATTGTGGAAATATTGTTGCCTGCAGCGGGATTTTATTGGAAAGTTTCGAAAGCTGAATTATTTTTATCCGAAGATTCCGGTAGATTTAATAATCAGGAGATATTATGAAGTATAGTATAACAAAGCAGTTGATGTGAACAGGACTAATATCCAAAACTGGGAAGCTTTTTCGGAACTTGATGATTTTCAATACCATATGGAGGCTCAGGAGGAATGGACGAATATTTTGGTAAAGTCTAACGATCCTGTAGAAGAAGATATAGTGAAAGTATATGCTCATTGGGCAGATACACAGTTTGAAGAAACTTTGCAGGAAATCTATGATAGTATGGATTTTTATATATGGCTTTCTCAACAGGATTACAATGAAATAGAAAATGCATTTAGTGAGATAGGATTTTTCTGGGATACAAAAAGGGTACGAAAGAAGGTATATGAATCCATACATGAGCCAATCAGAAAGATGCTGTACAGCATTCGTCAGGAAGCTGTGCATATCAGGCTTTTTAGAGAGGGTAAAGGCAATTTTGAAGTGGCATTAAAGCGAATGCTGACTTTGCAGGAACAGATTACCGCTTTGGAACACCACAAGTCTAACGAACACTGTAGTGTTGCAGTGTTTGCAGATTTTTCTGATAAAATGGATCACGAATTAGAGGATTTCCGAGCAAAAATCATTTTCGGTCAGGAACCGGAGTATAGGGAACGTGTACCGATGTTTACGATTTCATGAGCGGAAACGATGTCAGGAGTATTTCTAATGATAAATTGGAGTGAGATGATATGAAAGTTAGAAAAGGAAAAACAATAAAGAAATATTCGTTGAGAATAGAAAGTCCACATTTATATTCACCGCATCAAAAAATATACGGTTGTTTCTGGAAGTTTACATTAGGTGATCCTGATGATATACCATCGGTACCGCATGCACACTCGTTAGATGGAAAATACAAATTGGATGTTTGGAATGGGAAGGTTTATAATTCAGGCAATGAAAGGTGGAGGGAGGCTGGAATGCTAAAAAAAAGAGAACTTGCGAGACTACATTCAGATTCAGGTTTTCGAAAATTTGCAAAAAAGCAAATAGAATGGTATAGATCCGAATATCCATTAATAGATTTTTACATTCCGGATTGGTTCAAAACGGAACTAAGTAAACCAAAGATGAGTGTGAGGAGTAATACAGATGAAACGAGTACATTTGTTTTTGTGGGAACGGTAGTTATGCATTAAAAATAGATTTCATAAAACGGATGAAAAACCTTAAAATTAGCAGCTGTCATAATCAGACAGCTGTTTTTTAAAGATATATTAAGTGAATAAATAATTATATATAGAGATATAACACATAAATATGATTAAAAAATCACTTGCAATACAGAAGTGGATATGCTAATATAAGGATAAAGAAAGGGGAAAGCAATGAAAAATACCAGATTAGAAGAATTGTTGAATGCGGCGAAAGGAGACCGCACAATGAAAAAATACGCTGAAGATGCAGGGGTTAATCCTGCAACTGTGTATAGAACAATCAACGGCGATTATAAACCTGGACTTAAGGTTTTGGGAAATTTGGCAAATCATGCGGATCCCAACAGTGGCGTTACTTTGGAAAAACTGTTTGTTGCCAGTAAGGGAAACGAGACAGTCAAAGAAATCACTTCCGCAGGTTCAAAGGTAGCCACGATGGCCTTGGGAACCATGGCTGGGCTTTTTGTTGGGTTGCCAATGGTAGCCGTTCCTGGAATGTTTGGAGCGGTAGAAGGACTGAAACTTATAGCCGGAGCGTCCAGTTCAAAGAAGAATGCTGACAGCACAAAGAAAGAAAAGGCCTATGACATTACAACGGAACGCATTCATGCATTACAGAAGAAAAATCAGCAGTTTTCAGCAATTGCCTCTGGCATTGTTTACAGCCAGCTGGCACAAAAAGGCATTCGTTTCCGCCCCGGTAATAAGGAAAGTTTGGATTACCGTCTCAACGAAGAGGATTCCGTGATTTTTGTGGAAGAGGAGGGAATAGAAGAATGGGTGTTTTCCATCGTCTGCATGTCTGACGAGGACAAGGAATTGAATGGATTCATCAAGAAAACGGCTCCGAATACATTCATGAGATTTTTCTTCCTGCCGGAAAACAAAAAAAGGAAGATTTCCATTGTCGTAAATGACGAGGAATTGTACAAAGTTTTTGCCGGATTTAAGGGAAGTAACTGCTACAGAGGCAATGTTTCCGTTATCCTTGTGGACGAGAAGCAGGTTCGTATTGTGAAGGAAGAATATATTGCATACTACGACACGGAAAATCCGGAATCAAATTTGACGGTTGTTTAATGGAAAAGCGACATTCAGGGGAAAGGGGACGGTATAGTGGAAGAATATAACAAGGAAAATTCCAAAACAGAAGAAAAGAAATCCTGGTTTCAGAGAACCGGGGATACGCTCAGGAAACACTGGAAGGAAATTGCAGTCGGAGCAGTAGCTATTGGTGTATTGGTAGGCTGTGCATTGCTACATGAAGAGACGGAGCCTGAGCTTTCAATACCGGAAAAACCTACCGAAAAGCTTCCGGAGATACTGGAAGATTACGGTTCAGTAGATGTCATAACGAGGAAATCACCGGTGGAGCATATCGTGGATATGTACCGAAGAAGATTGCCGGATGGTCAGATGGCATCCCAGGAAAAGAAAGACCTTGCGGAACAGTTGAACATTCCACTAGGGGAGAATGAAACACTGGTTTCTTCTTATACAAGAGGAAAAAGTGCGGCATAGGAGGGAAAACGGATGAAAGAAACACAGGAGATCCGTACAAGTGAGCAGAATCTGTTGCTTTGTAAGCTAAAACCGGCCAATGATGACATGGCAAACCTGGAAATCAAGAATGGGAAAAGGGTAGACAGCCTGCCTTTGGAGGAATTTATAGCTCAGGTAAATGGATTTCTGATAAGCAAAGGAAAAAAACTATATATCGGAACAGTATAGACTTGGACGAGCTGGTCTGTTAATAAACAAGAAGAAGCCGGAGTTGATAGCGCAATCGAATGGCCTGTCAGCCCCGGCTTATTTTTAAGGAGGAAAACAATGAACAGGGAAGAAAGAATCGAAGAAATTTTGAGAAGCATGAAAAGTTTTGCAAAACAAAAATACCGGAAGGACGAGTTTCTGCCGGAATCTTTCCTTCTGCAGGGGGAGATTGTAGGTTTGACTTACAGTGAAGACCATGCCAGGAAGGGGAATCTGAAACTGTGGGATGCGGAACGGCATCTGGAACGACTCAACGAAGAGCGGGGGCATGTGGCGGATGTGGAACTGGCCAGGTTCAAAGCCGGATGTAGGACCGTGTGCAACCTGATCAAGGCGGAAGTCTCCGGAAACCGAGGGGAACGGAAAGCCTTCCATGCGTTGGAGTACATAAAGAGTCCGCATTGCACTTTGCATAACTTGGAGCTGGAGTCGAGCGGAATCCGTACGGAAATCGACGCACTGGTTCTGACACCGAAGGCAGCCTTCATCGTGGAAGTAAAGAACACCAAACGGGATATTTTCATCGATGAAACAGGAGATTATTACAGGACAGGGGAGTATCTAAACAGAGATTCCAATATGGCAGAAAAGCTGGATCGGAAGGAGCGAGTGCTTCGGGAAGTGCTGAATGCTGCGGGAATAGGGACGGTTGACATGGAAGTAGTGAGGATTGTTGTCTTTACGGACAATCGGATTTCCGTAAGGAACTGCTACAAAGGGGCAAAGACCTGTTTTCTCAGCCAGCTTTCCTATATGATAGACGGTTATGAAGGACAGGAGGTGTTTACAGAGGGCGAACTGGAAGAAATGGCGGACATAATTGACGGAGCTGCAAAAATGGAAGCATATCCGATAGAAGCAATTGACATGAATCAGTTTAAACGGGATTTTGCGGAAACCATGGCTGCATTGGAGACAGCGGAGCAGACGCAGAAATGTGCTGAAATCATGGATGCAGAAAAGACGGAGGAGGAAACAGAAGAAAATACGGATTCCAAGAATCCGGTATGGCCAACAACAACCATAGTTGTTACTGCACTGGCCGCCGCGGCAGCCTGGTATTTTTCAAAAAACAGAAACGGAGGATTAAAGAGATGAGTGAAATTGCAAAGCTACTGTGCATAACAACGGTTTTGGCCTATGTTTTTCTGGCAGAAGAAGGAAAAAGAGATTTGCTGGACGACATTCTGCTGGCAGCGATGGGGATTGCCCTGAAAAGGCAGACCGTGCCCTGTGTCGTGGAACGGAGAAACGAAAGAATCATGTAAAGTGAATGAGGAGGAAAATTGCGATGGAAAAATACAAGGTTCAGATGGTAAACAAATACACAGAGGAGGTAGTCGAGGATCTCGTAGATGACCAGGTTTTCGATAGCGAGGAAGATGCTCAGGATCACGCTTCCTACCTAAACGGATGTGCGGCCCAAGGTGCCGAGATTCTTAAACTGAGCAATCCGTTCGATTATGAGGAAGATTACAGCGATGGGGAGAATTTCGAGTATGTGGCAGTTGAGATAGAAGAATAGGGAGGAAGATTGGAAATGAGAAAGATAAAAATGGTATTGTGTTCTGCTTTGGCTGTAACGGTTGTTCTTTCTGGCTGCAAAAATACAGGGGATGTGGAGAAAACCGGCGAAAGCGGCACGCAGGCAGCGGAAACGACAGCAGAAGCTACAGTGGGTTCAGAAGCTTTGAAGTCGGAAGAAAAAGAAACGGAAGAAAATGGGAAGGAGGAAGCTGCTCATCAGGTGCAGACCGATCTGAAGCCGTCAGAAGGGTTGTTGTTTGAGAGCAGGGAAGACGGAACCTGCGTGCTTACCGGAATCGGGATCTGCACGGACACGGAACTGGTTATTCCTGCTTACAGTCCGGACGGGGAGAGGGTGGCTCTTGTTGAGGAAAATGCTTTCATGAACTTGGAAGATGTGAACAGCGTGACCTTTTTAAATTTCGAGGGCGAGATTGACAAGCGTGCGTTCCAGTATGGGGAGATGGCTGAGGTAAGATTTATTGGAGGGACACCGATTATCGGAGAAAGTGCATTTTCTTCCTGTGAGGACATTGTATCGGTATCCTTTGAGGACTGTGCCGCACAGGTGGACGAACACGCATTCCTAAGTGCCGGAAAGGACATGGAAGTTTTGTTTTTACGCTGCTTCGGTCTGCTGGATGACCGTGCATTCCAGTATGCGGATCTGACAAAGCTTTCTGTGGCTGAATCGGAGCTGGAGATGGGAGAGAGTGTTTTTTCTTCCTGCGAAGACTTGTTAAATATGGATTTTTCGGACAGCAGTATCGTGGCAGGAGAGCATACTTTCATGGGAAGTGGGGACGAGGCAGTCGTTCAGATGACAGGCTGCTCCGTAAAGCTGGACGATCGAGCATTCCAGTACGCCTCACTATCCAGTTTGTCAGTAAAGGACAGTACCCTGGAGACAGGGGAAAGTACCTTTTCCAGTTGCGAGGACCTGGCTACGGTTGTTCTGGACGGAGATTCCATTATTCTGGGAGAGAATGCATTTTGGGGCTGTGAGGACCTGGTGGATGTAAAGATCTGTGAGGAAAGGGACGGGAGCAAGGTAGAGATTGATGATCGGGCGTTTCAATACTGTGAAAAATTGGAGAGTGTGGCGATAGGCGGAGACGAGGTCAGAATCGGTGAGTATGCTTTTGGGGAATCGGCAGAGAATCTTTCCGTTTCCGTTCAGGGAAAAGAGTACAGGGCGAAAAATCTTGAGAAGGGCTATGAATAGAAAAAAGTCTCCTTTTTAAGAGAAATATTTTTGGTAAAAATAGCTTTTTGTCCCAGTTTCTGCTATACTATGTTTGAACGAAGAAGATCGTGGTCGTTCGGCTCACGGCTGGAGTTCCCATAGAGAGTTCGGCTCACTCTCCCGAATAGGCGTCATGCCGAAAAGCGAGCAGCCATTACAAAAAGTTCTTCAAATTTAAAGGGAGGTCTCGCCAACGCCGTAGCGTTGAACTGCCTCCCTTAATGACTGATTTTTCCGTTGTCCGCCAACCTCAGGCCCATTCGTCCTGCATCACTTTCAGGTTTTATCGCTGCCTGCCAGCCTCAGGTCCATATGCCCTGCATCGCTTTCGGATTTTGCGTGTCAGCCACACGAGCGGAATGTCGTCCGCTTTCCTTCTTTTATTATAGGAAAATTTTTCGAAAAATGCAAGATGGTAATGGTTTACAGGCAAAAAAATCACGCTGGACAATATAACACATTATCCAGCGCTTCTTTTTCTAAAAGCGGTTTCATGCTGGCTGTCAGCCGCGATGCCCTTCCGAGCATCTGTATAGCCGTCGGAAATTTAAGTCCCCAGCGCGGACTCACCGTATTTCCCTGGTGTGGGCTGGATACCCTTCCGAGTATCTGAACAAGTTGGTACTTACCCTCCCCAACTGGAGCCCAGCTTTTACGTGCCGCTACACGGTACCTTTTGTACAACTATATTATATGTGTAATTTTCGAAAAACACAAGACAGAAAATTGACATTTTTAGAGGTTTTACGTATACTTACAGTGTAATACAGGCAACAAGAGTGTCTGTTAAGCGTTGAGGTAAGGTGTTGTTCCAGAAAGCAGTGCCTTACAGAGCTTTATAAGGGTTCTGCATTTACCACACACTGGATAGGAGGAACATTCCGAAAAGAAAATGCTCAGGGCTCTGCAACTGCAGGGCCTTTCTTTATACAGAAAGAGGTGATACCTATTGGCCAATTACAGGGATTTAAGCAAATTCATCAGCCTGATTTTGCGGCACAAGCCGGAAGTAATCGGGATCAGCCTGGACGAACACGGCTGGGCCAATGTAGACGAGCTGCTTGCCGGCATCAGACGAACCAGACTGATCAACATGGAAATACTGGAGGAAATCGTCCGCACGGATGAGAAACAGCGATACACATTTAACGAGGACCATACCCACATCAGGGCAAATCAGGGACACTCCATCCAGGTGGATGTGGAACTGGAAGAAGCGGAGCCTCCGGAGTACTTGTTTCATGGTACTGGGCGTAAATATGTGGAGTCCATTGATCAGACAGGGTTGATTCCTAAGAGCCGGCTGTATGTCCATCTGTCCGGAGATCGGGATACAGCCATGAAAGTCGGAAAGCGTCATGGAGAGCCGGTCATATATAAAGTGGCAGCCGGAGCGATGGAAAGAGACGGACACAAATTTTGGAGATCAGCAAACGGCGTGTGGCTGACGAAGCGTGTATTGCCGGAATATCTGGAAAAGCAACAGTAAGAAAAAACGAAAAAATGAAAAAGTATGAGAAGGATGTGCGAAAAAATGCAGTCCTTCTTTTTTTGTATGCTTTTTGGGTGATGTACCTATTGGTTGCCTGGTTTCTTAAAGCACGAATCCCCTGCGTTATAAAAATACTAAAACATGGGAAATCTGTTCCATAATTGAGACGCAAATAAATACACGAGGAGGATATAAAAATGAAAAGTAACCCAAAAAGGAGCTGGCTGGTGAGTACTATGGCTGCGTGCGTATTGGTGGGAGCTCTGGCAGTAGGAGGTACCATGGCGTACTTAACCGATAACGAGAGTGCGACCAACACCTTTACGGTAGGTAAAGTGGATGTGGCTCTGACCGAACCAAATTATCCAGGAAATAATGATCCCAGCGTCAATGCCATAGTCCCCAATCAGGAGATTCAGAAAGATCCGAAGGTAACAAACACCGGTGTAAACGATGCTATTGTGTTTATGAGTGTGGAAGTACCCGTTAAGAATGTAACCGTGGTGGGGGCCGACGGAACCAAAGGCACCAAGGAAAAAACGGAGTTGTTTTGGTTTAAGGATGCTGCCGATACCCAGGGAACCTTTGCAAACCATTTTTCGGATCAGTGGCTGGAACTGACTGCCAAAGGAGAAAAAGACATGGCAGCCGGTGATACCAACACTTATGTGTTCGCTTACAAAAACGCAGTTGCCAAGGATACGACAACGGATAGCTTGTTTGACAAGGTGCAGCTTAAAAATGTGATTGAGGGTGAGGTAACTGCAGGCGAGGCTCAGAATGTTGTGGTAAACACCTATGCAATCCAGGCTTCCGAGGTATTGGAAGGAAATACGGACTTGACGGATGTTCTGTCGGAAGAGAATCTCGGAAAGATTTATGATATCTACTTCAACCAGAATTCAGAGAAGAGCAGCGACTCTGAAGCGGAGCCGGAGGTTACAGAAAATGCAGCAATATTGGTAGATGGAACATCTTTCAATACTGCGATGAAAACTCTCGCAGGAGGCTTAAGCAATGTTCAAGGCATTAAAAACACAGATGTGGTACCGGAGGATGCAAATACACTGGTAGTTTCATCTCCTGAAAGTGAGAAAGAAATTCTAATGTATTTTTACGACGGAAATATCTATGTATCAACGGAAGCCGAAAAGGTCTATTTGAACCCTGATTCACTCGGTATGTTTGTTCGTTGCGAAAAACTCATGAATATAGATGCATTATCAGACTGGGATGTAAGCAGTGTGACGAATATGTATGGGAT
>UMFI01003732.1_pt1 | contig 28854 bp, 28 predicted proteins | sample 1964951 | NCBI WGS metagenome assembly UMFI01 (sample SAMEA4836040, study PRJEB28245) | human gut metagenome | biome: gut microbiome; material: fecal sample | place: Denmark | collected 2008 | reverse complement strand
CATTCCAACCTCAAAGAATTTTCTTCCTGGTGTGAATGAAATCACGTTACCTTTCACATCACATAACTGCGAGTTCGGTTTCTTCATTTTCCTGTTGTACGAATATGCGACAGCAGCGGCCGTAGCAGGAATGTCAAAATCCCTTACCGTGAATTCTATACCTACCATATCCGTCCCTTTTGTGACTTCTATCGGTATTTTGATTGTATTTCTGAGTACGTACACATCTCTTTTGATTGTATTCAATTCGTTTTCCTCCTTATCCTGGAATCCATCTAACTATATATACCCCTTCTGGTTCTATTGCTCCACCGCCTCCAGGCAGTCTTAACACATAGTTCCAAGGATAGTTATAGTAGTTCCTTACATAGATCTCTTTTCCAGTCTGATCACCTGTTGCTCCTCCGGTAGCTCCACCATGCTCATTCTGACTTGCATTAACAACTTGTCCATTCCCAATGGACATCGCTGTATGATGAACCGTATTCAGCAGCACATCTCCGCGTTGTATGCCTTCACCGGTTGTCAGATTAACACTGCTCGTCACATCCTCAAATCCGGCCGCAAGAAAGACATTATACATCGTTCCTGTAGCAGGTGTGTATCCTGGTCTTGTATTCAAGCCTGCTTGATAATACGCCCAGCATACGAGGGATGAACAATCATAGTTCGGTCCATCTCTATGTGTCTGATCATATCCGTGACTATCATCGTTCGCTATGTTTATCGCCCACCGGACAGCTGATTCAACAGCTTTCGAATTGGTATCATACTTGCTGAGTAAGTTATAATAATATCTTGCCTGTGATCGTCTAGTTGCTTCTACTTCTACACCGGCACGTTCGAAGTTCTTCAGAAACGCGCTCGCCAACCATTCCGGTGTCTGGCTTGACTTTTTGAATGCGCTCCAAGACAGATTATATGCAGATGTTGCAATCCATTGCCCGGATGATCCGGATAATGCATCTATCCAGTATAGCTGTCCATTCGGATCTGTGATTCCATATCCATTCGCGTTCGCCCAGTTCGTATAGTTCGTAGCCGGTGTCCATTGCACAAGTCCGAATCCTCCGGAATAGTTTCCTTCCTTTAGGCTCTGCCATACTCCCGGATTCAGCCATGATTCCGACTGCATATTTCCGCATATTCCAGCTATCGCATTTAATGTCCATCCTTTTGCTGAGAAATATTTATACACTTCTACCGCATTCGCATCCATCTGACTCTGGCTTAACACGAAATTTCCTATTGTCCACGCCATCAGAAGTCACCTTCCTTCGTGTGGCCGCCAGTTATTCCACCAGCTGATACATCTATGTACGTCCCGTCCGAGAATTCAAGTCTTCCAGTTTTTCCTGTACCGTTCACAAATTGGATTTTAGGAGTGTCAATGTATGTGCAGTCTTTCGTAAGTCTCAATATCGTTTTTGCATTTGTTGCATCCGTTGCTGTTCCTCCAATTCTAAAAGCCAGCATCGGTCCAACTCCATTCGGATAATTCGCATAACTAACGTTAATAGTATTGCTCACAGCTTTGTCGGAAAACATGAGTGTGCCTTCTTCCAGCGTCACTCGTTTATTCATCGTTTTACCATCGGATATATACTTTCCCCAAGCATATACACCATCCTTATCCAGCCTTACAATTTCATTTCCTTTCGCATCCAGAACCTTCGCTATTCCATTGGTGTTATTATCTCCTCCAAGTGTCAGCGTACCGCCTTTGATACGATCAGCAAGCATTGTTCCAGCAACTATGAAATCTGCGATAAATCCTCTGCCGGTCCCGAATGTACTCCAGTCCCAATCTCTTCCATCTTCAGTTCTCTTGGACGCAATCTCGAACCCTAATGTTCCTAAGCACATTGCTCCATACGTTGCTGATCCAGGATCCAAATCTTCAAACAGTACGGCTCTTACAGACTGCTTTTTCGCTACGGTTGACTGCGCTTTCATCTGTGCTTTTACACCATTAATGATTCCCTGCACCTGCTGTCCTATAAGCGTTCCGTCTTCTCTTATAGCCTGCTCTACACGGTTCATCACGGAAGATACATTATTTAGGAAGTTATACTGGAACTCTCCAAGTGTTACAGATGTGATTTTATCTCTCACAGCATCCCATTCCAGCTCGATCGCACGAGCATCTGATGTGATATCCAGTTTGGAATGGTTACAATGTACTGTATCTCCAAGAGAGACTTTCTCCAGGTCCTTCACATCCGCATACAACTCCGTATTCTGTAGCAGTTCCATGTTCACTGCTATAGTCACTTTCGGCTTATCTACACCAGATTCATACTGTTCTTCACATTTTCTACGCAGTGCATCTTCCATCTGTTCCTGTGTATCACACACAGTCACACCATTATCGTGCAACATGTCATATGCTACTTTAAATGTGTCCTTTACCTGGTCCTCTGAATTAGCCACAATTTCCACATGATAGTTCTTTACGCCATATAGCGGAGTCTGAAAGAAATTCACCAGTGGGACGATAAACCCATCCTTCCCGTTTCCTCGTCCTTCTTTGATAAAGAATTTCGGAAAAACCGGAATGTCATTCTTGTACATGAACGCAAATGCATATATGAATTTTTGGAATGGGAATAGCTTATAATAATTGCTTTCGCAATATTTAATGCAGTTCCTATATGTTTTTTCGTCAAAAAAAACATCGTCCCGCTTTAGCAGCGGCTTTACGATGTTCTTTAACAGTAATTTTCTTTTTTTATTTATCCAGTTCGGATGTTCTTCGGCATATTTGAGATAATAATCAATCTCTTTACAGATAACCATCTGTAGGATTCTCCGGCTCTGGTACCGGCTCTTTTAACTTCAGATCTGCCAGGATCTTCAACATAGTAGCCGTAGTTTTCTGCAAATTGACAACGCTTTCATTTGCTTTTTCTACTGTCATTCCATTCCCGTTCACGGTCTCGTATCTTAGCCCTTTGTTCTTAATATCTGCAATGAGTTTCTTTTTTAATGACCAGTAATATATATAATCATTCACCAGATCCATGTAGAATTCTGCACTCATTCCACGTAGTTCCAACTGTCTGATCAACGACATTTTTACATCTTTTTGTGTCAATTTGCTCACCTCTTTTCGTTCAAATCATGCCTTTTTCGTAACTTTTTTTGCTAAAAAACACGGGTTTTATGCCCGTGTCAAAAAAATTTCTTCTTAAAGTAAATTTAAAAATCTGATACCCTTACCCTTTTCACGCGAGATTTTCATTTTTCTCCAGAGTCATGGCCACATCCCCGTTCTCCACCCACAAAAAATTCGCTGAGAATTTACCCGGGGGTGTTATAAAAAAATTGAGAGCAGCTGTGGACTCGAACCACACATGCGACGGCTTGCACCGTCCGCTTGTCCCTCCTAAGCTATGTCTGCCCTCTATGTAGCTACCATCTTTCTTCTGTCAGTCTTTTCTTTCTCTTTCTTCTTACGAGTGTGTGTCTGTTATGCCGTATGTCATGGCACGTATGACACAGACCGATCAGGTTGTCGTCTACCAGTGCAAGTTCCGGATGTTCTTTCAGTTCCTGGATGTGATGCACCTCTGTTGCTCTTCTTACCTTCCTGTCTTCTGGTGTTAATCGTATACCTTCCTCTATCGCTTTCCTTATCCTGACTATGCAGTCTTGGCATTCGTTACGATCTCTTATCAGAATATCTATCCTTTTTTCTTTCCACTCCTTAGAGTTGTAAAAATGTTTTGCTTCTTTGTCTGTCATATGTCACTCAGAAAGATGGCAGCAATCCCGGTCAGTTAGACTGCTGCCATCTCAGCTACAAGAGCCTCGCGAAATGATTGTTCATGTATATCCTCGCATCAAGGACAATATTACTGTAACACATTCACAACTGCCATTCACTGACATTTACTGCCAACTTTCAGGAATCTCCAGTTTTCTCAATGCAATGCTGTGTGTCCGGTACACTTCCCGCTGACTATACCCCATTCTTTTCGTTACGTCCCACCATTCCATCTCTTTTATATATCGGTAGTACAGCACGTCCCTTTCCCGTTCTCTCTGCAGCTTATTTATGCATCCCATGATCTCTACATAAGATCTTACGCTTTTCGTTTTTTCTTTTTCTATTTCCTTTTCCAGTCTTTCTTTTTCTGCCATATATCCAGACAGATCTCTATCCACACTGCTCCCATGTGGCATTCCATCATTGTTTTTCATAGACGGATACAACTTCATAGCCTGCAGCTCTACCAGCTGTTCCTCTAATCTTTCCCGCCTATGTACATGTGCACGATAGCTTCGCAGATATCTTTTTTTAATAATCTTTTCTTCATCGTTTCTTTCCATCGGACTCTCCTTCTTTCTTTGTTCTCTTTCTTATCGCATAAGGCATTTGATGAAACTCCTCACTCGCCTTTGCATCCGGTTTCTTGCTCGCCAGCATATCACAGTTGCTTCTGCCTATTCTTCTTTCTATCTTGCTTGTCCTCATGTCATTTTCCTTTCTTCGGTGGTTTCTCTACTGGTGGTCTTGTCCGGATCGCACTCTCGTTCATTATCTTTCGTATATCCATTTTCATATAATTTTCAATTTTATCTACACAGCTCCTGCAGTACACATCCTCCGGACTATTCGCTTGTGTTAAAGTCTTCGACAGGTTATAGCAGAATTGCTCTGTAGTCGCTCCTGCTCTGTCACATTCAGCATTTATATTTATCTTGTAATACGTTGCTCCCGTCGGCATCCCACACCGTTTGCATGTTCTTTGTTTCGTCATATCTTCCTCTTTTTCTTCCGGCTCTTTCTTGTCATCCGTAATCTCACGCAGCTGCTCATCCGCACGTGCTGCCATTACACATGCACTCCATACTACAAACAGTACGCAGGCTATTATTATAAAAATCACCATCTTACCCATTCATTTTCCTTTCAAGCAGATCCATGTACATACTCTTGTACACATCCCTCTCAGCTATCGCTCTTATATACTCTTTATCATTCCCATATCCTTTCTCACGCTCCAGTTCATTGTATCTTTCTGTCTCTTCTCTGAACTTTGCAAGAATTCTATCGGATGTTTCTTTTTCCTTTGCCAGTTGCTCCTCCAGCTGCTTAATCCGTTCCTGATCAGCAGCATTATTATTCTCCGTAATGCCAAGTGTCAGTGCAATAGCTTCATCAACTTTTTGAATCTCTTCCGCTGTGCATGATCTGATATATTCTCCGATTCTGTCTGTATCCACCTTGAATATACGTTCGCACAGTGCTATAGATTGTACTCGACACATCACCTCAACATGTGTCGGAAGTTGTTCATTCTCTTTTGTTGTCATTAATACTACCTGCACAAATTCCGGATCTTGTTCAAGCCATGTGTCCGGTGATACTATAATCGCCGGCGTTTCTCCAACTCTTCCATCATTCGCTATGTAAAAAATGTCTCCATGATACGTATTCATTACTGTTGCCCCCCCCACATTCATAATTGCTTTATATGCTGTCGGATCACTATAACCAGATCCGTTTTTCTTCAGTTCGTTTTTGCCTGTTATCTGTCCTACCATAATGCTTTCCTCTTTCTTCCTTTCACATATACTGTGCATTCTGCCGCCGGCATACCTCTGCTATGCCCTTCGATCTCTATATAATTACATCTCCCTAAGCCAAGTCTGCTACCCCTATAGATACAACTCTTACACAGATGTCTATCTATATTTGTCCGCTTTTCCGGATTCTCAACTTTTTTTGTCACGGTTGCTCCTTTCCCCTCCGGCCGGTGCCGGAGGAAATCTATGTTGACTGGTTTCTGTTGTGACACAATACCAGTTGTGCAAGCTTATTTTTTCTCATATTTTCTCTGCCAGCCAATCCAGCAGTCCGATTATCATCTTATACAGCCACGTCTTTCTCAGTTCTGTTTTAAGTTCATTACAAGCTTTTTCGAATTCACGCTGATCATCCTCGCGCTTTTCACATTTTTCATATTCGCAAAATTCTTTTCTTCGTTTTTCTATACGCCATTTGCAAGCAGGACACTTTTCTTTATACGATTCTCCTCTAGTTTCTTTACATGGCATATTTGCAATTCTGCACCATAACATTCTGTTTTTTCCTCCTAGTTCTCAATTCATCTCTATTACTCTTGGTACGTTTATACCATGGTTCCGCAGTTTTTCTGATAGTTCCCGCAGTTCTTTGACATAGCATTGAGCATAACGCTCTGAATTTCTCATCCTTTCAGGTTCGTCTAAATACGTCCATCTTTGATTTGGGTAAATTATTATATCGTCTTTAGATTTCATAAGCGTCTTAACCTGATGTGTTAACGTCCTACCCGTTCGTCTTCCCCCTATTGGGTATCCCAATCCTCTTGAAAGGATATACTCTCTTTGCCATTTTTCAAATTTAATCCCTAACACTCTTTCAATTTCTTCTAATCTTGCGATTCCCTCTGCCTTTCTTCTTTGCAGCATTGTATCTACCGAATACATCGTCATGTGCTCTGCTTCACCTTCATCACCTTCATTTATTCGGAACGCAGAAATTTCTTGAGTTTTCACGTCTTCAATTTTTATTAATATCCCACCTAATGTCCCTCTTGTATCTTCCACACATACTTTGAATTCAGAACTCTTATCACCCACCATTTGCTCTATTGCTCTTTTTGTTTTTTCATATATTCCCATTATTCTTCTCCTGCTTTTTTCCATCTGATTTTCTTTATGTGCAGCACGTAATAGAGCTTCCCTTGTTCTGCTCCCCATTCCTTCCGGCCATATCCGACTGATAGTGAACACTCCGCCCATATTGTCGGTACATCTTTCCCGTATCCGTTTCGGAATGCTACCATCTGTACTCTGTTTTTCTGTAGCTCTCCCATTGGCGCACGTACCAGCTCATCTCCAATCCATATCATTCCAAATGCGTTCATGAACCTTGCATCATAATATGGTTTTATCTCTCTGTATTCCTCTCTCTTCTCTCCAGAGAGAATCATATTGAACCACTTTCTTTTTATTGTTAGTGTCAGCATCTCCTACCAATCCCCTGTTTTACTGTTATGTGTATCTTCGTCACTCCTAAAATTCAAATACTACTTCCGGTGCTTTTATAAAATTCACACCGCATTCCTCTGTGTTTTTCTGTTCTATCTTTCTGATCAGCTTCGTTATCTCATCGTCCGTATCTTTGCAGTATGCATATCCATCTGGTGCATAGATACCTTTCATCTTTCCATTTATGTAATCCAAGACTGTTTGATAACACATATGATTCTTTCTTCCTGCTTCTCTTGCCGATTTATAGAATGCTACGATTTCACCATCCCAGTTTATTTTTGCTACCTTGAATGCTCTTCCAGTCAGCTGGCTTGTTTTTTTAGATAGCTCACTTCTAGTCATTACTCCAATGTTACTTAGTACATCATCGGTTTTAATTCCATTTTTATGATAAGTTACATATCCTTCTGGAAGTTCTCCGATGAATGTAATCCGCATCAGACTCATAACTACCCATTCTTTTCCGCATAGCTTAATGAACCGTTTTCCTTTTCTACTTTTCTTTACATACGGATGCAGTTGTTTATAGCACCCGTATTTCAATCTCTTTCGGACGTTTCCCCAATAATTGATCTGGTACAATCCGTCATAACCTGGAATGTCGTACCAACCTTTCGGATCTACATTTTTTATCATCATAAGTATCACGCATTCTTCTGCAGATTTTTCAAGAATTCTACTAAATATGTCTCGCTGTCTGTAGAATTCATGTATTGCTTATCATATGGCTTTCCAATTGCATACGATTTTTTATTTTTTTCTAGTAGGTGGAAATAATGCTCATCCTCTTTCTCTCTACCATTCCAAGCATTTATACGATCCAAATACTCCGCAACTACAAGCCTGCTGCCATCAGCGAAATCGTATTTGTAGTAGTTCACATCAATATTCCGATCTGTGTACCATAATCCCCAGTCTTTATAGTTCCTTAACCACTCTTTTCGCTGATCATTGTTCTTAAACTTTGGAAGTTCCGGCTGATCAACTTTTCTCTTATATCCGTTATCTGTTACACGCAAATTATGTATCAGAAGATCTAATGCTACGATTAATACTTTCTGCTTACGGGTTCTTTTGTCGTAGTCTCCATAATTTTTTAGTGCCATCTCATAATACATCGATGCTTTTTCTCTTTCTTCCTCTGCAGCTTCGAGATCCATTCGTTCCGTTTCTCTTCCCCATGGCTCAGGTTCTTCCGCCCTCTCTACAACTTTCTTTGGTGAAATATGATCCTGTGTACTATCTCGTGTATCAACAATCCATCCGCATCTGCTGTTGCAGTCTTCATCACATTCCGCACAACATTTACAATTTGTTGAACAGTAAGCAGCTGCTCCGCATATTCCACTCTTGCTTTTTCCTGTAATGCATCTTGCTTGATGGTCCTGAGCTATTTCCTGTTGCTCTTCTCTTTTTTCTTCCAGATCAGATACTGCATAGGTGTCAAGTGTTTCAACCTCTTCGATTGCTTCATTTTCTTCCCGTTCTTCATTTTTTAACTCTTCCGTTCTCTCTTCAGATTCTTCTGCAGTAACCATATCCCACATTTTCCTGATGGTGCCTGCCAAATAGAACCATTCGAAGTTTCCCTTGTGTTCTTTTCCTCTATACAGTTGGATATATGTACTGTACAGACTTATATGTGCTATTTCCTCATCTGGTGCTTCAAAAACAAAAATCCTTACTATTTTTTCTGGCTGGAGCTTTTGCTTTATCAATTCAGTGCTTATTATTTCATTTTCCGACAACTGCTCCATGTTTTCTTTGAACCATTCTTTATGTTTCTTTATTATTTCTCTTGCAGCCAATTTCAAGCATTCTCTATCTTCTTCTGTTGGAATACGCAGCATTACTACATTTTCACTCTGATCAGAATTTTCTTCCGGTGTCAGATTCTGACACGCACCGGTATTCACATCTTCGATGCTCAGCTGTCCATCAATTTGTTCTTCTTCTTCTGCTTTTTTCTGCTCTTCGGCATATTCTTTCACATCTTTGTATGTCAATCCTTTTTCCCGGTGGTGCTCCAGCATATCCTCCTGCATGTCCTCAGACATCTTACTGATCTCGTATGCAGCTGAAAATGTTAATCGTCCTTCTTTTAACTCTTCCGTGAATTCCGGGATCAGTTTTTTATTGATCGACTCAATCTGTCCGATCTTGGTGGATGATACCTGCATCATGTTGGCTATGACATCCCGCAGTCGTCCGCTGTCCAGTTTGTAACCGTGCAGTGTCAGTCCATTCTCTTTCATGTACTTCAGTGTCTCTTCCAGCGTCTTCTGTTCTTCCAGGATGTCCGCTACCGTTTTATTCCGGTACGTATTTGCTATGATTAACTGGATCATCTCTTCATGCTCTTCTGCAGGTGTCTTGATCTGGCAGGATGCTACAGAGAATTCTTCATAACCCTTTTCTACCAGGAGTGTCAACGCTCTCCATCTTCGTTCTCCGGCTATGATACGGTATTCGCCACGATCGCATGGATCGTGTACCACCGTCAAGTTCTCTAACAAGCCTACGGCAAGGATATCCTGTGCCAGCTGTTCAATATCCGGAATAGAATAGAAATTCTTGTCGTTGCTGTACATCTGCTTGATCGCGATATCCTTTGTCCGGAATCTTGCTTTTGTTTTATTGTCTTCTGCTGCCGCCTTCGTCTTATTGTTCAATGCGTCCATTACGTTCCATCCAGTAGCCATCTATCTATTCCTCCTTACTCTTTTCCAGGATGCTCCCTTGTTCTTCTTCCGGTTTTCCGATAGACTTGCATACATCTTTCATCCCTCCTTATGCTGTCTTGCGTTGTTAATCAAAATATGATAGTAATCGCAACATACAGCAATTCCAGTATCGCTATCACAAGTGCAACGATACTTATTTGCATCGGAAAATCCGGATATCTCATAAGCAACGGAAGTCTTGGTCCATTCTTGTACTTCCGCATTTCTTTGTGTAATTTTCTTGCATCTTCTGGTGTTTTTACTTCTTCGAATTTTTGAATGAAGTGCAATCCTTCCTCTGCTGTCATTTCTCTTTTCCTTTTAAGCCTCATTTCTTTCACCTCGCTTTGTGTTGACTTTTATTCTCTTCACTCCTATCCTTTAATTACAAGCTCTGTCAGGAGCTGAGTATTAAAAGAAAGGAGCATACTTATGAATGATAATGAATTAGAATTAATTGAAAATTTCAAAACTCTTGTTCGCCGTGCCATGTTATACGCTGAGCATTCTCATGAATTCATTTTTGATGAATCCGTAGATGATTCTGCTGCCGTTGCTTATTTGAATATTGCCGCTTCAAAATTTGCTGCCGCCGAATCCCTCTACTATGCACGTATAGACGTTTTGGAACGTGGCGAAGCAGTAGAAATTTTCCGTCTTTTCGATGTTTATATGCATGAATTCTTATCTAACTACCGGACAGGTCATTCGCACCAGTGGAGTGATACAGAGTTCAATCGCCTAAAGGAAGCCTTTGACTATTCGGCTTTTGCATTCGAAAACAAATAATTTTCTAAGGGGAGGTCTTACCTCCTCTTACTTCGTTCAAGATCTGATGTATCAATGCCGTCTGATACACGATTTCTCTTGCCATCAACGAATCCGGATCCAAACTCACTTGATGTTTTCTTTGTTTACTTTCCTTTAAGAATTCATTTCTTTGAATCTTCGCAAAACGTGAAAGCATTTCGTAATCATTCCGGCTATCGGGATTCTTCATTTTTAATGTTTCTTCTATACATTCTTCATCCCCTGTTACACTTTTCCCGCAGTTCGGGCAGTAGTTTGCTTTTCTTGGAAGCCTTGCAGAGCACTTGTGACATTTCATCTTTCCTTACCTCTTTCCGGATTATTTTTATCTTGGAGACACCTCGATGTCTCCAAGATCTTTTTTAATTTTTCCGTAATATTTATCAGCAACCGCTTCCAGATCTTCGATCAGTTCATTTAATTCACTCAGTTTATCCATCTCTCTCACCTCGCTTTTCTGTTCTCTCTGTAGACATTGTATTCTACTTTGGTGACTTTGTCAATATATTTTTGTCTACTCTGCGAACTTTTTCTATTGACCTTTGTATCCGTCTGTGCTATGCTGTGAATAAAGAAAGCGAGGTGAATATCATTGGAACAAGGCGAACGTATAAAACAAATTCGCAAATCCTTAGATTTAACTCTTGAAAAATTTGGTGAAAAATTAGGAGTTGGAAAAGGTGCTATTTCAGCACTTGAGAACGGCAAGCGTAACCTTACCGATCAGATGGCTAAAGCCATATGTCGAGAATACAATGTCAACTATGACTATCTTATATATGAAGAAGGGGAAATGTTCTCAGATCTTCCGCAAACCATTCTCGATGAATTATGTGCGCAATACAGTCTGAATGATTTTGATAAGGCAATTATAGAACTTTATGTGAATACGCCTTTGGAATTGCGCCAGGAAGTGAAGAAGAAGATGAAAGAATTCATCCAGAAAGTTAATTGGGAGGAGTAACGAAAAAGGGAATCCCGACCGCATACGTGCCTTGATTCCCTTTCTACTACTCAAATATGTATATGTACTTCACAAGTTCATATACCCGCTTCAGTTGTTCTTGAGACATTTTGTTGAGAATTTTGTTGATCTTCCTAATCATGAACATCACTCCTTTGTTTGGATTGTACTTCCAGATATTTCCTGTTTCAATAGGGACATCGAAAGTTTCCACACACGTGGAAACTTTCTCAATCCCCCTTGTTGTAACCGTTTGACCTGCAGTATAATGAACTATTTATACTCGCTGTCATATAGATCTTGAATTCTACAGTCTAAAGCTTTTGCAATCTTTTCCAGATCGCAAATTCTGGGTGATCTCTGGTTCGTTTCAGCCAGCTGCAGGAATGATTTGCTAATGCCTGTTTTTTTCGCCAACTGCACAAGTGTCAAATTTTTCTTGGTGCGTGCTTCCCATATGCGCATCTCCATGAGTGCTCTCCTCCTATCGGTAGTATTTGCACTCCAGTCTATAGATATCATTTCGTTGGCGTATTTTTGCAAAAAAGATGTGCTTTACAGGACCTTTTTCCATAATTGTTGCCCTCCGGATATTAAAAATCCGTATGGAAAGGTTCTGATCATAAATAAATTGCTGAGATTCAGCATTAAAAAATAATGGAGGGAAAATCTATGGGATTGAGATTCAGAAAAAGTGTTAAGATTGCCCCCGGAGTTAAGGTGAATCTTAATAAGAAAAGTACAAGCGTTACTTTCGGCGGAAAAGGTGTTCACCGCACAATAAGTTCTACCGGAAAGAAAACTACCTCTGTTGGTCTTCCCGGATCTGGTGCTTATTACACCACTTCATCCGGCGGTACCAGTGGAACCAATAAAAAGAAAGTAAGTAGCAGCTCCGGCCACGAGTTCAATGTAGCCCCGCCGCAAGTTCCGGATACTTCCGCAGCACTTGAAAAGTTTTCAGATCGGACACTCCGGACCTACCGTATCATATTCGGTATCCTGTCTGTACTCTTTCTTTTCATTGCACTGGTTGGATTCGTTGCATCACATATCATATTCGGTATCGTATTCGTCTTGGTGGCTATGATCCCGATCGGAGTTATCAAGAGTTATTCGGATGAATTGAACAGGCGGTCTTCTATATCGTATTCGTCGGCCGGCAGTGATGATGATCCATATGACGATCTGGAAGAGCAGCTGATGTCTAATACGGACTTCGGAGTATACGGATTTGATGATGATCATAAAAAGAAGCAGTCACCTAACAAAGGAAACAACGGTAACAAGCCAAAGAAGCCGAAAAAGAAAACCGGTTGTCTTCCTCTCGTGTGTACACTGATCGTTCTATTCGTACTCGTTTCTTTCCTGGTTGGACATAAGAGCATCGAAAAGATTAACATATCTGCAGATACAGATACTGAATATCATGTTGGTGATTCGATTCCGATCGAAGCAAAAGTTACACCGTCCGATGCAAAGTTGGATGATTTCAAAAATGAATTATCCGGTGGAACCCTTGAAAAAGATGGTGATAAAATTACATTTACTCCATCTAAGACCGGTTCGTTTAAATTGTACGTTGGATCAGGTGGTGTTAAAAGTAATGAAATTACAGTGGATGTCGTAGATCCAACCGATACTGCAGATGCATCTGATGATACTGCAGCTTATGATGATTATGATGATTCTTCAGATGTTGATGATAGTTCAGATGTCGCAGATGATACCAGTGATGATAATACTTCTGATCCGATTGTGTACATTACCAACACAGGATCTAAATATCACACTGCTAACTGCAGGACCTTAAAAGATTCTAAAATCGAAAAACATCTTTCCGAAGTAAAAGGAAACTATCAACCTTGTGGTGCTTGTCACCCACCTCAGTAAGAGGATATATATGAAATATTTATTTGAAAATAAGAATGCATTGGATATGTATTATGAATTAATCAAAGAGATCGGCATTGATGCAGAGCCATCACCAGCCAATGATTGTGTTTATATAACTGAAGAATTTATGAAAAAATGTTTTGAAATTTACATTTCAAAATATTCCAGTTGATTATTGATTTAGAAAGCAAAAGTCCTGGTGCTGGTAACACCAAGACTTCTGAAATAAATATTATACGATGCCCGAGAGCAAAGTACGATACCTACCGCAAAGATATTGTACCACAAATCTCAGACACCGTATAGGTGTTATTTTTATACTCATTTTTAGGTATTTTAGGAGGAATTATTATGTGGTCAGAGCAATTACCAAACGGAAAAGTAAAATTCATAGAACGTTATACAGATCCTATGACATTAAAGGAACACCGGGTATCCGTCCGGCTTTCAAAAAATACAGCAAGTACAAGGAAACAGGCGCAGGCAACTCTTGATTATAAAATCGCTCAAAAGATTGCTGCATCTGCTGCCAGTGTTCAAAAGGATAGACTCCGCTTGCGTGAACTGGTCGATCTGTACCGAACCAGTCAGAATAATTCCAGAAGAGCTTCTACCTGTACCAGGAATTATTATGCCTGTAACTCACTCATGAAGATTCTCGGAGAAGATATCTTGGTGGAAAAGTTGACGGCCGGCTATGTGAATAAAAAACTTCAGGATCAGCACGAATCAATCGGTACAACGAATGAACGAATTACCCGGTTAAAGGCTCTTATTCGGTGGGGATACAAAAATGATTATATCGAAGATATCCGATGGTTGGATAAATTAGAGAAAGAAGAAGACAAGGAAAAGAAAATAAAGCTCGAAGAGAAATACCTGGAGGCTCATGAGCTAAAGTTACTTGTAGCAAAGCTTCCGGTTCAAAAATGGGCGTACTTGTCTGAATTTACCGCCCTCTCCGGACTTCGCATCGGTGAAGCATTAGCTCTCTTTGACAGTGACGTTGATCTGAAGAACAGAACAATCTATGTTACTAAAAATTATGATACGAAAAACAATGAAACTGGCTATCCGAAAACTTCTGCCTCCAACCGCGAGGTATACATACAAGACGAGCTCTATATACTATGCCGCCGGATCCGAGCATCCATGAATCAAGAGCGGATGCTTACGGGAATCAGAACCAATTTATTTTTCAGTGATGTTTCCGGAAATCATTTGAATTATTTTTCTTATAACAAATGTTTAAAAGAAACAGCTAAAAAAGTCTTAACTAAAAACATAAATATTACTACTCATGTTATGCGGCATACGCATGTGGCTCTTATGGCCGAACAAGGGATAGCGCTCGATGTAATATCCAGAAGGCTTGGGCATTCCGACAGTAAGATTACACGTGAAATATATTTCCACGTAACTCAGAAAATGAAAGAACGAGACAATCAGCTGATCAAAGAAATACACATATTGTAAGCGAAAACGGGGGCAAAAAGGGGGCAAATTGTTTTATATTATGTTATTCTGTGATAGCTTATCCCGTGAAAATCAAGGATTTCACTGCTTATGTTATGCTGTGATAGCATAAAAAATTCCCACTATCCGCAGTCAAAAAACAGTATAATCAAGGATTTTAACGATTGGGACATTTACTATTTTTACCATTTTTATTACTATGGTTTCGCAAGAAGTAAATGTTTCTTTTTTTATACAAAAAAGCACTAACAGAAGATTCTATTTCTTCCGCTAGTGCTTAACTTTCATCAATCCCGTTTTTTTCTATAAATTGCAATTCCGGCCGCAACCGCTGTTCCCAGAGATCCAAGCGTCAACATCCATAAAAATGTATGATTTTCCACTCCTGTCTTCGGTGATTTACGGATGGATGAAGATGGTTTCGGATTGTCTGTGTTGATTTTCGGCGATACTGCAGATTTTTCATTATTCTTATATATAATTGTCTGATCCGCGTTATCTATATTCGCTTCATCTGCAATCAGATGATCTTCCTCATCGTACAGATTCTCAAATACCACAACCGCTTTCCCGCCCAATTCACGTGCATCAAGTTCGAATGTCATTTCGACTGTTCCTGCTGATTTTTCCGGCGTAAATGTTGTTCTGCCTGTGATTTTTCTGTTGTTTTTATCTGTCATTTCTTTCCCGTCCGCTTTATCCATCAAAACGCCTTTTAATATGTAAGTTTCGCCAGGCAGCAGATTTTCATAAGACACCTGATCTATGATTGTCTGCTTTTCTCTTGCATCTCCTTCCTGCGTCTTTGACTTTTTATCCATAGCTTTTGTACCAATCTTCGGGAAATAAATACTTTGTTCTTTCGCCTCCGGATCTTTATGTTCTGCGATGCTTTTTCCGTCTATTTTAATTTCTTCATATATGACTGCCGTTTTTCCCGACAGATCAGTTTCATTGATCTCAAATGCAATTTCAATACTGCCATCTGCCTTTTCCGGAATAAATTCCTGCTGTTTTTCTTCACTCAATCGCTGTTCTGTCTCCTTCTCGACTACCGTTCCATGTAATGTGTAGGTTTCACCAGGCAGTAGATTCCTGTATTCTATCGTATCTGTAAGTTCTACATATTCACCGGCATATGCATGATGTGTCCCTGTATTTTTGTCAGAAGCCGTTGTTCCTGCTGACGGCACATGGATTGTCTGATCTTCATCTTCCAGATCTGTATGTACTGCATATAATTTATCACCATAATATAATTTTTCAAATGCGACCAATGTCTTTCCTGCAAGATTACTTCCATCAAACACAAATTCTACTTCCGCTGTTCCGTCTTTTCCTTCTGCAACAAATTCTACACTTTCTGTTATCTTTCTGCCAGACGCACTTCTTGCTGCTTTTCCTGTTTCCTTATCCATTAACGTTCCGGTAATCTTGTATTTTTTCCCTTTTTTCAGATTATGATATTCTACCGTATCTATAATCCGCATATCTTTCTCAGCTTTTACCATCTTCATATCTGTTACTTCGTCTTTTACAGAAGTTTTTAATTTTGGAAAATGAATCATCTGATCTGCATCTTCCAGATCCTTATGCACTGCGATCACTGTATTATCCAACATGCATTCTTCAAATATTGTAATACTTTTTCCGGCCAGAGACTTTGCATCAAATTCAAATTTCACTTCCACGCTGCCTTCGGCTGTCTTCGGCTTAAATCTCTTAGAAGCAGTAATATTTCTGTTTTCGCCATCCAGAATCATTTCCCCTGTTTCCCTGTCCATCAATGTACCCTTCATGACATATTCCTGCCCTTTTTTCAAACCTGTATAAGTGACGGTATCTATGATCGTTACTTTTTCATCTGCATTTGAATAATGTGTTCCGGTTGCTTCATCTTTTGCTGATGTTGCAATTGTAAGATCTGGATTAAGTATTGTCCCAAGATCAACAACATACCGGTCCCTGGAAATACGGAATGTTCCTTTATACAGAACTTTATCTACATTTTCTTCACAGCGAAGTTCTTCCAACCGATAGGTATCATAAGGAAATGCACCATATGCATCATTTACCTCTACACTTTCTCCGTTACTGTTCGTTCCAAACCACACACCACTTTCAGATTGTCCGCTATTGGTATCTTTGCTGTGTTTCGTATAATCAGATGCCGATGAAAAATATCCATTTTCGTCTGTCATGATCCGGTGACATTCACCCGTCGTTACCGATGTGATCTGAAACGGAATTCCTGCCATTGCCATCTGTGTTTCTTCATCTTTTTTCTGAAATTCAATATCCCCTCTACATATACGGTCTGCTATTTTATAGTTGTTTCCACCCTGTATATTGGTCTGATTTCCATTCTGAACGATCTGTGTCAGATAATAATTTTCTGCAAGTTTTCCGTTGTCTCCTTCTATATAAGCCTGTTCCAGCATATATCCTTTTGGTGCTTTGGTTTCTTCAATGCTGACTGTTCCAAGCGGAAGCACCGGCTTATCTCCATTTTCTGCATAATAAAAATCATCACCGGATATCTGATACTCTTTTCCAAGTTTACTTCTGCAGACGTCATTCTCCTTTTTGGTACGTAACACCCATACTTTCGAAGGTTTTTCAGGCAAAGATTCCTGCGTATATCTGCCTGCATAAAAGCGTACTGTAAACTCTGCACCTTCCAGGCTTCCACCGCCAAGTGCTTTTCCCTCTTTGCTCTCCTGATCGATTTTATCCAGGAGCAATTCTATATCTGAATACACCGGTACATCCTTCACATTTACTTCTGCTGTCTGTCCGGATGTAACTGTTACCGGATATATCCTATCATCCAGTTTATATCCTTTTGGTGCTTTCTTTTCTTTTACATAATACATACCTTCTTCTAATTCCAGCGTATTAGACTCTCCGTTTTTGTCCGTTGTAAATACAGCGTTTTCTTTCGTTGCGCCACGATCTAAATAGACTCCGTAGGCTGCACCTTCCAAAGAATATTCTGCATTACCATCTGTAAGCGTTGTCAGTGTCTTTCCTTTTTTTAACTTTGCATACCCATTGTAACTGCGGTGTATGACGGCAGTTCCGCTGACTCTCTGATACCCGATCAGCCTGCCGCTGCTGTCTTTTGTCACGCCATCCGTTGCCCCAGTCACACTCGTACAGTATAAGTTTCCTGTAACTTCTCCCGTTGCTTTATTCACTGCAGTGATGGTGTATTTATAGGTGCATTCCTGCCCTGTATATGGCGCAGCAGCCGTATGATCCGCACACCCTCCGTTTGCAGTAACGCCGGCAAGGATTCCGGTAAATCCGCCCATGGTTACCCCGTGTACCGTATGACCGTTTCCACCATTCACAGCCGTGACCACACAATTTCCGGTAAATACATCCCCTACTTCCGGCTTTTGCTGATTTCCCCGCGCCTGTACCATTCTTCTTGAATATACACTGTTTCTTTCTGCTCCATTCCCGAATGTTATGACTACTTTCTTGTTCATACCCATAGCTGTAATATCACGCCAGTAACTCTTCCCCTCTGTCACCGAAGTGTCTTCCAGCTCGTATCTGCCTTCTTCATCAAGTATCTTCATGCTGATCCTGGTGTCTTCTTCTGCATCCGATTGTACACGTATACACATTCCATCAGGCACTGTTATTTCACTGCCTGATTGGACCGTTCTTATACAATCCTCTACATCTGTTACTGTTACGGAACCTTCTCCTACAACTTCAAAGCTCATCTTCCTTGCCGGATTTTCCGCATTCACACTGGTCTGTGACACGCCAAACGCAGAGACCTGACATAGCAATATCCCTGCCAGTAACGAAGCTATCGTTTTCTTACTTTTTTGAATCTTCGTCATACAATTCCTCTCTTTCTTGTTATTTATATTAATCCGACCGTTGTAAATACCTCCTTTCCATGTCAAACACAACGTAAAATCTGTCAGATTATTCCATATTCACTTGGATAGATTATAAATGGGTTATCTGGCAACGTCATATGAGAAGCATGACCTGCCTTTTGATCATTTATCTGAAATTAAATAAGACCGAACAACAGAATGTTATTCAATTATTTTTGTATATAATACAACACAGATTCCAGAGATGTCAATCCCCCAAATCTGTGTTGTACATAGTTTTTAATTCATATTTTATTAACCGAAACCTAAAGCTGATTCTGCGGGAACAGTGCATCATCTACTGCCATGAGATCATCATTCGGAATATAATATGCTCCGTCTTTATTCACCTTTACGTGAACTTCTTTTTCCATCTTATCGCCATACGTCGGGTCTGCAAGTTTTGCGCTCATAATTTCATACATCTTCCGCATGATTGCCTCATTAAGTTCTTCATCTGACGGGATTGATTCTACATTCGAATATGTGTCTGTCACCCATTGATCAAGCTCATCTGATACAGTAGAAAATGCCGTAAACGGACATACTTCAACAGTTACAGTAAATTCATCATCTTCTGTTTCTTTTGCTTCTTTCACTTTATAATTTGCACTCTTTAACATTTTTTCAAACATCGAACGATAGTCCGCTTTTAATTCATCCGATACACCGGTGTCATCAAAACCGGCTTCTTTCATAATCGTATCAAGATTTGTCTCGTATTCTTTTTTTGCTTCTTTTTCTGTCGTCTCTGTTATCTCGGCATACTTCTTAACTTCTGCTTTGTATCCACAATCCAAGGCAGACTGTACATAATCCATTGCATCGTCCGTTGTCATACCTCCACATCCGCATAACAGTAACATCACTCCGGCCAGCACCAGCGCCAGTACACCATGTTTTTTCATTTTATTGCCTCCTCATAAAAAATGATAGTGCCCGTTTCTTAATTGAAAGGACACTATCATTATATCTAAACCTGATTTTTTCCACAACTATTTTTCAATCAGTTTTTTTCCGATATCAAAGCAGTCGAATGTTGCGAAATAATCAGCCGGTGTTTCTGCTCTTCTGATCAGTTGTGTAGTCCCGTCTTCTTTCAGAAGCACTTCGGCAGATTTTAATTTTCCATTGTAATTATATCCCATAGAGAAGCCATGTGCTCCCGTATCATGAATTACCAGCACATCACCTATATCAATCTTCGGAAGCATACGGTCGATTGCAAATTTATCATTGTTTTCACACAACGATCCTGTTATATCATATTTGTGATCGCAAGGTGCATTTTCTTTACCCATTACAGTAATGTGATGATAAGCTCCGTACATAGCAGGACGCATCAGGTTAACTGCACATGCATCTACACCAATATATTCTTTGTGTGTATGCTTTTCATGAATTGCCGTTGTAACCAGGCATCCGTAAGGTCCCATCATAAAACGTCCCATCTCTGTATAGATTGCCACATCGCCCATACCGGCAGGTACCAGTACTTCTTCATATACGCGGCGCACACCGTCACCAATCGCACGGATATCATTTGGCTCCTGATCTGGTTTATAAGGGATACCTACACCACCGGACAGGTTAATGAATTTGATATGTACACCTGTTTCTTTCTGAAGCTTTACTGCAACTTCGAACAGAACTTTCGCAAGCATCGGATAATACTCATTGGTTACTGTGTTACTTGCAAGGAATGCATGAATACCGAATTCTTTGGCACCTTTTTCCTTTAAAATCTTAAATGCATCAAATAACTGTTCTGTAGTCATTCCATATTTCGCATCTCCCGGATTATCCATGATGTCATTACTGATCTTGAACATTCCACCCGGATTGTAGCGGCAGCTGATCGTCTCCGGAATATGTCCGATTGCTTCTTCAAGGAAATCAATGTGTGTGATGTCATCCAGATTGATGATTGCATTCAGCTTGTCTGCCAGTACAAATTCTTCTGCCGGAGTATCATTCGAAGAAAACATGATGTCCTCTCCTGTTGCCCCGATCGCATCGGAAAGCATCAGCTCTGTATAGGAAGAACAGTCACATCCACATCCATACTCTCTTAAAATATTGATCAGAAACGGATTTGGCGTTGCCTTTACCGCAAAATACTCTCTGTATCCTTTATTCCACGAAAATGCTTCTTTTAAAGCTTTCATATTCTCACGGATTCCTTTTTCGTCATATAAATGAAACGGTGTCGGATAAGTTTTAATAATCTCGTCTAACTGTGCTTTTGTTACAAATGGTTCTTTTTTCATCAATCCTTGTTCTCCTCTCGTATAGATAATAACTTTATCTCATTCGCAAGTGCTGTTTTGTACAATTCCACAAAGTTTTTCTGTCCGGAATAGAGACATGTATTCATACTCCCCTCTCCGTATTCACCTGTCAGTACATATTTCGAATCGGCAATGATTCCTATCTGCATTCCTCTGTTTTCTCCAAAATATACTTTTGCATTGTGAAAGGTCGCCGGTTGATCGGTGATGATCACCACTTTTTTTCTTTCTTCCATCAATGTATCAAGCTCCCGGATCAGAAGCAGCAGATAATTTCTTGTACAACTGATATAGACTCTCTGATCAACCTGAGATAACAGATTCTTTATCTTATTCAGTATATTCTCTGCGCCTTCAATTGTAATGTATCCTTCTACATACGCTTTCTCCGTCGGCATATGTTCCTGCAGCCATTTTCCGGATTCTTCCAGCTTACGGATACGATTCTTACAGAATTCGTTAAGCGGGACAGGCACATATTTTCTGGTACTGGCCTCTTCTACAAGGTAAGCCGCACCTTTCTCTGTCATACTAGCCAGAGAATTATATGCATTGGATCTGGATATTCCGGTCTGTTTAGCAACTTCGTATCCAGTTACCTTTCCCTCTGTCAGCAGGCACTGATAAATGCTTGCTTCTTGTCTTGTGAGTCCGAATTCCATCAGGCGCTCTGTAAATGATGTCTGTTCCATCTTCGTCATCCACCTTTTGGTTCTTTAGTAGTTCTCTACAGGAACACTATAAGTGAATTTTCGCTGTATGTCAAGGAGAAACTTTCTCAAAAACATGCAAAGAACCAGAAAGCCCAGGCTGATTCAACCTCGTTGCTTTCTGGTTCTTTATAAGCAGTCCTGCTTATTTACTATTTTTATTTTCTGTCATCTACCATCGCAATTCTCATCATGTTACTTACTGTTCTGTTCTCAGATACATTTGTAGATGGAATTCCAAGCGTTAATACAACCATGTCTCCTGCTTCTGCAAGCTTCTTTGCACAGATCAGATCGATTGCAGTATCACAGATATCTTCTGTTGTATATACAGCAACTGATTTCAGCGGCATAACTCCCCAGTTGATCTGCATTCTTCTCAGTGTTGCCTCATCCGGGCTGATACCGATAATACCTGTCTTAGGTTTGAACTTAGATACAACTCTTGCCGTAGCACCTGATACAGTTGGTGTTACGATACATTTAGCACGAAGATTATTAGCCGTTGTTACTGTTGCATTTGCAAGTGCGCTGGATGCACTCTTAAGTCTGTGTTCTCCTGCTTTTCTAAGGATCATATCATAATCCAGATGCTCCTCTGTATTTTCAACAATATGAACCATCATCTGTAAAGCTTCTAACGGATATTTACCCTGAGCTGTCTCTCCGGAAAGCATGACTGCATCTGTTCCGTCATATACCGCATTGGCAACATCTGTAACCTCTGCTCTTGTAGGACGTGGATTACGCATCATAGAATCAAGCATCTGCGTAGCTGTGATAACCGGTTTAAAGTTATCGTTACATTTCTGGATAATTGTCTTCTGAAGGTATGGAACTTCCTCTGCCGGAATTTCAACACCAAGATCTCCTCTGGCTACCATGATTCCGTCTGCGCAACGGATAATCTCATCAATATTCTTGATTGCTTCAAAGTTCTCAATTTTTGCAATTACAGGGATATACGGAGCCTTACATTCTCTTAAGAATGATTTGATCTCCAGAATACATTCTGCATTTCTGACAAATGAAGCTGCAATAAAATCTACACCCTGCTCCACACCGAATTTCAGGTCATCACGGTCTTTATCTGTGATAGCTGGAAGACGGATCGCAACGTTTGGTACATTAACACCTTTCTTTTCTCCGAGCTCGCCGCCATTGACAATTTCGCAATTGATGTTATTTCCCTTTTTATCTTTTACTTTCAGTTCAATCAGACCATCATCGATCAGGATCGTACTTCCGGCTTTGACATCTTCTACCAGACCTTTGTATGTAATAGAAACAATCTTGTTATCTCCGACAATCTCGTCTGTTGTCAGGGTAAATGTCTCGCCTGCTTCAAGCTGTACTTTCTTTCCGTCTTTTAATACACCTGTACGAATCTCAGGTCCTTTTGTATCCAGAAGGATCGCGATTGGTTTGTTCTCTTCCTCGCGGATCTTCTTTAACATATCCATACGACCTTTTTGCTCCTCATGATCACCATGAGAGAAGTTAAATCTTGCGATGTCCATTCCATTCTGGACTAACTTTCTCATCAGAGATTCATCGTTGGTATTTGGTCCCATTGTACAGATAATCTTTGTTTTTTTCATATTTTCCCTATTCCTCTCTTAGTTATTTAACATGTGTATGTGTGAACAAATGATCCTGGCAATATTCATAATTGCCATTACATTTTGAGCAATACCGGAATTCCAGATTCGGATCATCCATTTCTGTTCTTCCGCAGACTGCACATCTGTGTTTTGCTCCATTTGCATAGACATTCACCGGTCTTTCTGCCTGTCTCATCTTGCGCTTGAAATCATTCTTTCTCTTCATCTGGCCCGGTGAATACGGCTTCATATTCCGTGAACTTAAGAAAAAAATGATAAAGTTCAGGATCGAGATGAACGCAGCAAGTGCATTCGCCTTATAATATATGCCATAGTCACCTCCGCCGTAGGCCGGAAGAAAAGCCTGTACGATCGCATACACAAAATACAGACCATCCAGCATCGCCAGCCATTTGATCTTGATCGGTATGACAAAGAACAATAACAGCTGGATATCCGGGTAGAGTGCCGCAAATGCAAAGAATAGCGACAGATTCAGATACCATGTATCCATCGGTAACACAGCGCCTGTCAGTAAATATGCCAGTATGGCTCCTATTACAATAAAGAGCATTCCCGAAAAGAAATACAGATTAAAACGAAAAGCCCCCCACGCTGCCTCTAACTGCTTCCCTATCATATAATAGAGATACAGTACGAATACAATAAAAATCAGGCTGTCAGATGGAGGCTGGATAATAAACGTAACGATTCTCCATATCTGCCCCTGAAGAATCTTACCGGCATCCAGGCTTAGGAACTGGCTATAGAACGTCGGATTGATCAGATTCAGCACAAATCCGGCTGCATATAATATTATAATATAAGTCATGAGATTTGGAATCGCATATCTGCTAAATTTCCGTTCAAGTTTGTCTAACCAATTGTTCATATAACTGCTCCTTTATGTTTATTCTCACACTGTAGATATTCTACCTTCCTGAGAGATATTTGTCAATTATGCCAAGTAAAGTTCATCTCTTTTTAACATATCTTCAACATTTGTTAATTGTCTTTTGGCCACTTTTGTCGTATAATGTTACAGGTCACAATTAAGCAAAATGCATTTAATAAGAAGAAAGACATATATTTTAACATGATAAGGAGTTACATAATATGAATCAAAAGGAATTATACACACTTGGTATCGACATCGGTTCTACAACCGTAAAGATTGCCATATTAGATGAGAATAATGAAGTGGTATTTTCTGATTATGAGAGGCATTTTGCGAACATCCAGGAAACTCTTTCCGATCTGTTAGGAAGAGCGGTACATAAATTAGGTCCTGTCCATGCATCACCGGTCATTACTGGTTCCGGCGGACTGACTCTTGCGAAACATCTTGGTGTACCGTTTGTACAGGAAGTAATCGCTGTATCTACTGCTCTCCAGGACTATGCACCTCAGACAGACGTTGCTATCGAACTCGGCGGAGAAGATGCCAAGATTATCTACTTTGAAGGTGGTAATGTAGAGCAGCGTATGAACGGCGTCTGTGCCGGTGGTACAGGATCCTTCATCGATCAGATGGCATCTCTTTTACAGACTGACGCCTCCGGACTGAACGAATATGCAAAAAATTATAAAGCTCTCTATACCATTGCTGCACGATGTGGTGTATTTGCCAAGACGGATATCCAACCTCTGATCAATGATGGTGCTGCAAAAGAAGACCTTGCTGCTTCTATATTCCAGGCAGTTGTCAACCAGACTATCAGCGGACTGGCCTGTGGTAAACCAATCCGCGGACATGTTGCATTCTTAGGAGGACCTCTTCATTTCCTCTCTGAACTGCGCGAAGCTTTCATCCGCACACTGAAGCTGGACGATGAACACATCATCGCCCCGACACATTCCCATCTGTTTGCAGCAGCCGGTTCTGCTCTGAATTCAAAGAAAGATCTGGACGTGCCTCTCATTGATATGCAGCACCGTCTGGAAGGAAAGATCAAAATGGAATTCGAAGTGGATCGTATGGAGCCGCTGTTTGCAACGGAAGCAGATTTTAAAGAATTCGAAAACCGTCATGCAAAACATCAGGTACCTGTGAAGGATCTTGCCACTTATCAGGGAAAAGCATTCCTTGGTATTGATGCAGGTTCCACCACAACCAAAGCTGCCCTGGTAGGCGAAGACGGTACTTTATTATATTCTTTCTATCATAATAATGAAGGAGATCCTCTTGGTACAACGATCTCTGCCATCAAAGACATTTACAGTAAACTGCCGGAAGGCGTGGAGATTGTTCACTCCTGCTCTACCGGATATGGTGAGGCACTGATCAAAGCTGCCCTTCTGTTAGACGAAGGAGAGGTAGAGACAGTTTCTCATTACTATGCCGCATCCTTCTTTGAACCGGATGTAGACTGTATCCTGGATATCGGAGGCCAGGATATGAAATGTATCAAGATCAAGAATCAGACGGTTGACAGCGTACAATTGAATGAAGCATGTTCATCCGGATGCGGTTCTTTTATTGAAACATTTGCAAAATCTCTAAATTATACGGTAGAAGATTTTGCTCATGAAGCATTATTTGCCAAAAACCCGATTGACCTTGGTACCCGCTGTACTGTTTTCATGAATTCAAAAGTAAAACAGGCTCAGAAAGAAGGTGCGGAGGTTGCAGATATTTCAGCCGGTCTTGCTTACTCCGTAATCAAGAACGCATTATTTAAAGTTATCAAGGTGTCCGATGCATCTGAACTCGGTAAGCACATCGTTGTTCAGGGAGGAACATTCTACAACAACGCTGTACTGCGGAGCTTTGAAAAGATTGCCAACTGCGAAGCCATTCGTCCGGATATTGCCGGTATCATGGGCGCATTCGGTGCTGCACTGATCGCACGTGAGCGTTACGTTGACTGCGAAGGTACAACCATGCTTTCCATCGAAGATATTGAAGCCATGGAATATTCTACTACTATGACAAAATGCAAGGGATGTACGAATAACTGCCGCCTGACGATCAATCATTTCAGCGGCGGACGTAAGTTCATCACAGGTAACCGTTGTGAACGTGGTCTCGGGAAACAGAAAACAACCAACAAGCTTCCGAACTTATTTGAATATAAATTAAAACGCTATTTTGATTATGAACCATTGGCAGAGGAAAATGCTCCTCGCGGAATCATTGGTATTCCTCGTGTACTGAACATGTACGAGAATTATCCGTTCTGGTTCACATTCTTTAATGAACTGGGATTTCGGGTTGTTCTTTCTCCTGTGTCAAACCGCAAGGTATACGAACTGGGAATTGATTCCATCCCAAGTGAATCCGAATGTTATCCGGCAAAGCTGGCACACGGACATGTACAATGGCTGATCAACAACGGTATCCACACCATCTTTTATCCCAGCATTCCATATGAGAGGAATGAATTTGCGGAAGCCAATAACCATTACAACTGTCCGATCGTAACTTCCTACCCGGAAAATATCAAGAACAACATTGATGCAATTGTTCACGGAGAAGTAGATTTTCTTCATCCATTTATTTCTTTTGCCAGCGAAGACACCATCTCTTACCGGCTGGTTGATGAATTATCCGGAAAGTTCCATATCCCGGCTGACGAGATCAAAAAAGCAACGCATACTGCCTGGGAAGAACTCGCTGCATGCAGAAAAGATATGCAGAAAAAAGGTGAAGAGACGATCAGGTTCTTAAACGAAACCGGAAACCGTGGTATTGTTCTTGCAGGACGTCCGTATCACATCGATCCGGAGGTAAACCATGGTATTCCAGAACTGATCAATTCTTATAATATTGCAGTTCTGACGGAAGATTCCATCTCCCACTTAAATCCTGCCGAGCATCCTCTCAATGTTATGGACCAGTGGATGTATCATTCCCGTCTGTATGCCGCAGCAAACTACGTAAAGACGGTAGACAACCTGGATCTGATCCAGTTAAATTCTTTCGGATGTGGTCTGGATGCCGTTACAACCGATCAGGTGGCATCAATACTGAATGACTCTGACAAGATCTACACCTCTTTAAAAATCGATGAGGTTAATAACTTAGGCGCCGCAAGAATCCGTGTCAGATCACTGCTTGCCGCAATCCGTGTCAGAGAGAAACGTGGGGAAAAACGTACCATTCATTCTTCTGCAATAAAAAAGGTCGTATTCACCAAAGAAATGCGTAAGAATTATACAATTCTCTGCCCACAGATGTCTCCCATCCATTTCGAGCTTCTGGAGCCTGCATTCAACGCATCCGGATATAACCTTCAGGTATTGCCTAATGACAACAAACAGGCTGTAGACGTAGGCCTGAAATATGTAAACAATGATGCCTGCTATCCATCTCTGATGGTAGTCGGTCAGATCATGGAAGCGATTCTTTCCGGTAAATATGATACAGATAAAATCGCTGTGATCATCAGTCAGACCGGCGGTGGATGCCGTGCTTCCAACTACATCGGATTCATCCGCCGGGCTCTTAAGAAGGCCGGATACGGAAATATTCCGGTTATCTCCATCAACTTAAGCGGTCTGGAAGACAATCCGGGATTCAAGCTGACTCCGAAGCTGATCTTACGAGGCATCTATGGTGCTATATTCGGTGACATTTTTATGAAATGTGTATACCGTCTGCGTCCATATGAAGCAGTTACCGGATCTGTCAATGCAATGCACAGAAAATGGGTGAAAGTATGCCAGGACTTCTTGTCTAACGGCTACCCGAGCAGGCGTAAATTCAAACGTCTCTGCCGTGAGATCATTGGAGATTTTGACAACAACATTGAATTACTGGACATTAAGAAACCTCGTGTCGGCGTTGTCGGCGAAATTCTCGTCAAATTCCTTCCGGCTGCCAATAACTACCTGGTAGACCTCCTGGAAAGTGAAGGAGCCGAAGCTGTTGTCCCGGATCTCCTGGACTTCCTGCTCTACTGCTTCTACAACCAGAACTTCAAGGTTGAAAAGCTTGGATTCGAAAAGAAAAAAGCCACAACAGCTAATCTTGGTATCAAAGTTCTGGAATGGTTCCGTGCTCCGGCAACTGAAGCATTTGCAGCAAGCAAGCACTTCACACCGCCAGCTAAGATCCAGGATCTTGGAAAGATGGCTTCGGACATCGTATCTCTTGGTAACCAGACTGGTGAAGGATGGTTCCTTACAGGAGAAATGTTAGAGCTGATCCACAGTGGTGCGCCAAATATCGTATGTACACAGCCATTCGCCTGCCTGCCGAACCATGTCGTAGGTAAGGGAGTTATCAAAGAACTTCGCAGACGCTATCCGGAGTCTAATATCGTAGCAATTGATTTCGACCCAGGTGCAAGCGAAGTCAACCAGTTGAACCGGTTGAAACTGATGCTTTCTACGGCGAATAAAAACTTAAACAAATAATTTTGCTTGGGATTTAATTCAGGAAGGCATGATTACCCGGACCTGGTATATTGTAATTGACTCATCT
>UMFI01042204.1_pt1 | contig 30223 bp, 26 predicted proteins | sample 1964951 | NCBI WGS metagenome assembly UMFI01 (sample SAMEA4836040, study PRJEB28245) | human gut metagenome | biome: gut microbiome; material: fecal sample | place: Denmark | collected 2008 | reverse complement strand
GGACTCCGCCAGTACGGCTTTCATTCCCGCCGCGCTGGCGGTTTTTTCTGTCTTTTCTCCGATACAGACGGCTGTAAATCCGTTCAATGTCTCCTTATCCGGCTGTAAAATATCCAGGAATCCCTGTACTGTCGATCCGCTCGTAAACGTGACCGCATCGATCGCGCCCTCTTTTAGGAGTTCACGGATGCGCTCTGCAAGCGGCGATTCCTCCGGCGTGATCGTATCGTAAAGTGTCACATCCATATAGGATATTCCGGCAGCTTCAAATGCCTGCGTCAGTTCCGGCGAACCATGTCTGGCGCGCAGGATGCATACGCGTTCGTTCTGCTTCACCTGTTTTGCCAGCCCTTTTCCGAGATCTGCCGCATAAAAGCGCTCCGGAATATAATCTGGGTAAATGCCGTGTTCCCGGCAGACGGACGCGGTTCCCTCGCCGATCACAGCAAAACGCAGATGGGAAAGGCTCCTGAAATCTTTCTGCATCCGGTTCAAAAGCTCAAAGAAATATTGTGCCCCTGCCGGACTTGTGAGCACCAGCCAGTGATACGATTCCAGATTCCGAACCAGTTCATACAGTTTTTCTTTATCCGCTGTGCCAGCATCCGCTTTTTCTGATTTTTTCCAGACCGGTTTTAACTCAATCGTCGGAAATTCCAGCACCTCCGCTCCGGCATCGCGCAGATGTTCCGCCAGCTTCTGGCTGCGCTCCTTCGGGCGGGTAATCATGATCCGTTTTCCTGCCAACGGCTTTTCTTCTCTCCATGCACACGTATCAGCAAGCGCACAGACCTCCCCGATCACAAGGATGGCAGGCGCCTTGACGCCCTGGCGCACACCCTCTTCCGGAAGTGTCTGCAGGGTTGCGCGGATCATTCTCTGGGACGCAAGGGTTCCGTTCATCAGAAATGCCGCCGGCGTCTTCGGTTTCATTCCCGCATTCAGAAGCCCCTCACAGATCCTCGGCGCATTCGCAACACTCATTAGAAAAATCAAGGTGCCGCCGACCCGAGCAAGTGCCTCAAAATCCAGAGCCGGCATGCCCTCCATACGATGTCCGGTAATCACATGAAACGATCCCGCCAATCCTCGGTGCGTCACCGGGATGCCAAAATATGCCGGAACTGCCAGGCTGGAGCTGATACCCGGAACCACCTCAAACGGGATCTGATGTTTCTTTAAAAATTCAGCTTCTTCGCCGCCGCGTCCAAAGACGAACGGATCCCCGCCCTTGAGGCGCACGATCGTTCCGCCCTTTTTCGCTTCCTCTAATAAAATTTCTAAGATTTCTTCCTGCTTCTTCGAATGGCGTCCACTCCGTTTACCAACGTCAATTTTCCGCGTGTGCTCCGGAATCCAGCCCAGTATCGCGTCGCCAGCCAAAGCGTCGTAGACGACGGCATCCGCCTGCTCCAGAAGTTCTCTGCCGCGCAGGGTAAAAAGCCCTGCATCGCCAGGGCCCGAGCCGATAAGGTAGACTTTTCCCAGCGGAGACAGTGCAGGCTTTCCCGATAACTGTTCCGCCAATTTTCTTCCAAGCTCCGCTGCTTTCTCTGCATCGCCCTCAATGGAACCAATACGGACTTCTCCCGTTTCTTCCTTATAATAAAGACCTCGCAGCTTAATTTTTCCATTTTCAAGCATCGCCGAAGCTGCCGTCGGCGACGAACATCCGCCTCCAAGCGTGGCGACAAAGCCCTGTTCTGCCCTGGTTAAAACCGCAGACTCCTCAGAGTGAACCATTTTCACAAAAGGGATCTCCCGGTCACGCCGTCCCTGGATTGCCAGAATTCCCTGTCCTGCTGACGGGATCATTTCCTCCACAGAAAAATAACGGCTGATGCGATCTGCAAATCCCAGACGAATCAGCCCCGCCGCTGCCAGAATCAGCGCATCATATTCGCCAGAATCAAGTTTTCGCAAACGCGTGTTCAGGTTGCCGCGGATCCCCTTAAATTCTGCATCCGGGAATAATCTCTGCCCCTGTAGGACGCGGCGGCGGCTGGAAGTTCCGATTACCGGGTGTGCCGGAAGCTCGGATAAGCCTTCACGCAGGACCAGCACATCGCGGCAATCTTCGCGCTCTAAAAGCGCCAGCACCGGCAGCTCCTCCGGCGGACAGAGCGGCATATCTTTTAAGGAATGAACTGTCAGTTCGCACCGCCCTTCATAAAGCGCCTGATCCAGCTCTTTTACAAACAATCCCCTGCCGCCAACCGCATCGAGCGGACGATCAAGCACCTTGTCTCCCGTCGTTTTCATCGTGATCAATTCAAATCCTGTCTCCGGGCAGACATTCTGCATCGCTGCGATCGCCATCTTTGACTGAACAACTGCCAGCGCACTGTCGCGGCTGCCTACGCGGATCCTATTTTTATCTGTCAATTTTTAATCTCCTCTATAAAATATATTAAGTATTTTCTACCTCTGCCTCCGCCAGCACGCGGCGTACTTCTTTTGCCACACGATGCGTCAATCCCGGATCCGCTCCGCCAGAAATCAATCCGGCTGTCAGTTCTCTGCCCTGGGCGATCGCCGGGAAATAAAACTCTGACTGACTTTTATCGGAAGCCATATTAAACCAGACGGAATGGCTCGACGCATCCTCCTTGATCCGTGCGTCCGTCCCCGTCTGCCCGGTCGCTGCCAGCGCCATAAAAAAGTTTTTTTCCTGCCAGATCGTATCACGAACTTCCTCATAGGTTTGTTCAATCAGACGGATTTTCCGTGAATCCGCCAGCTTCCGTATCTCTTCCGAAGTGTTCGGTGCAATCACCGTGATCGCTGCGCCAAATTTTTCCAGCACGCCGACCCGCCTCGATGCCACACTTCCAGCTCCCACAACCAGCACCTGCCGATCTGTCATATCTATAAAAATCGGAAAATAGGACATTTCTCTTCTCCTACTATTTTCGTTTGGTAACTGTTCAGTGCCTTCACAGTCACGCGCAGACCTACTGAACAGTTACTTCGTTTGTTTCTATGCCACCGGAATTGATTTCATCTCTTCCAGGCTGTATTTCTGTATTATTATAAAGTGTCGCATTTTATAAATCAAGCGTGAGACAGATCTATTTTTCATTTTAGAACCTCTTTTGTTTCTGTTCACGGGTAGGCACTTTTGGAACCGAAAGTGCCGTAAGAAAACGTGGTGGCAGCAGGAATTTGCCGTATTGAAATGCGAAGCCACGGCAAATTCCGTTACTTTTTACGTATGCGTGTACAGCAACCCTCTTTTATTAATACCCGCATACGTAAAAAGTAATCCTTGTTTTGTCTTGCCAGAACGGTGCAGATTTTGTATACTTATAACACATTTAAATTCAATACAATGAGTATAAAAAGATTGACTAATACCAATAAAGGAGTTACAACGATGGAAGAATTTTACAAAGCAATCGAAGACAAGATCAAAGCTTCCGGCTATCCGGGCGAGGTAAACGGCGAGGATATCTACAACGACATCTGCGATCAGATGGAGGAAAAAGAAAATGGAACCTATCTGTTTCTCTCCAAAAAAGACAATGGCGTCGTATTTGAATACAAGGTAGACATTCTGGATGAGTCCTTCAATCTCTCCTATGTTCATATTACCGCAAATAACGACACGTTTCATATTGATTTTGACAATTAATAGACAATCTTTTCTTGGACATCCCTGTATTTTTGACATACAGGGATATTTTTTTAAGGATTTTTTTGGAAAATGTGAGCATTGCGCCCTTTATAGAGGTCTGTTATAATTATCATTGTTAAAAGATTGACGAAATTATAAACTGCACACAGGGTTGTGTGCCAATCCATGAAGGAGGGCTAAATATGAAAATCCAGAATATTTCCGATGTAAACACATTTTTTAAAGTAATTGATTCCTGCAAAGGAACCGTCGAGCTGGTTTCCCCGGAGGGCGACCGCATCAACCTGAAATCCAAGCTGTCCCAGTATCTGTCGATGGCAAATATTTTTTCCAATGGCTATATCAAAGAGCTGGAGCTGGTCGCTTATGAGAAAGAGGACTTAGACCGACTGATTAAATTTATGTATCAGGGAGAGTAAGCTCTCTTCTGAGGTGTACACGGTATGTACGTTGCCGTTGTATAAAAAAATGTTTGAATGATGCGATAGAAACTGTATAAAAAAGCTTTCTGGCTGCATGGCAGATTGGCTCTGCTGCACAGAAAGCTTTTTTCCGTTTTATGAATCTAAGTCAAACCGTTTCTCATACTTCACGCAATAAACACGCAAACCTTCTAAACAGCTACGCTTCTATCCGCGCCAGCTCTTGAAAGACTTTTTCAATTTCTTCCCGCGACGCCCGGAATGTTCCCTGCACCATCTGGGTGCTCCCGCCGCCGCGTCCCTGCAGACGGGCGTTTAATTCTTTTCCGAATGCACGCATATCACGGCCGAGGCTTCCGGCTGTGTAGTTATAACCTGACGCGTCATCGCCAGAGCACACCAGCACGGTCTCTCCTTTTTCCTGTTCCACTAGCAGATTTGCAAACTGACGCACCAGAACTGGCGTCATGCCCTGCTCAAATACAGCCAGCGCATTCTGACCCTGCGGATAGACGTCTGCCTGCATGGTGAGAATGCGCTGCCAGAGGCGGTTGATCTCACCGTCCTTGCGCCCGCTCTCCTCTTTCAGATGGCTGACCGCCTCCGCCGCCTTCTCCGGTTTTGCAGAAAGCAGGTTAGAGATCGTCTGCATCTGCTCCGTCTTCGCCTCAAAATTCTCCAGCGCACGGTCACCACAGAGCACGGAGAAACGCACGCCGCCCTTGTAATTCATCAGGGAAAGCACTTTGATCACGCCGATCTCTCCCGTGTAATCCACGTGTGTGCCACAGCAGGCACAGATATCCGCCCCCGGAATCTCTACGATGCGGACCTGACCGGTCAGCTCTTTCTTGCTGCGGTAATCGATCGTTTTCAATTCCTCCTCATCCGGATATGTCACCTGTACCGGAAGATTCGCCCAGACAACCGCATTTGCCTTCTTCTCGATTTCCTTTAACTGTTCCCAGTTAAGCGGACCATTCAGATCGACCGTCACTTCATCGTGTCCCATATGAAATCCGACATTATCATATCCGTATGCGGCATGAATCAGCCCCGATATGATATGTTCTCCCGTATGTTGCTGCATGTTGGAAAAACGCTGTTCCCAGTCGATGGCCGCGTGAACGGTGCTTCCCACCTCCAGCGGCGCGTCCGTCTCATGAACAACCACGCCATGTTTCTCCTCCACATGTGTCACGTGCACTTCCCCGATCCGTCCGGTATCCGACGGCTGTCCGCCGCCCTCCGGGTAAAATCCGGTCTGGGAAAGTTCCACCTCAAATCCGTGCTTTGCCGGACGGCAGGCGGTGACGATGGCATCAAATTCTTTTACATACGGTGTCTGATAATATAACGGTTCCATTTTCATTCCTCTTTTCATTTCGTTGTACAATGTTCTGTGACAAATCGTTATGGATAAACATCCATGTCGATCCGCCCGGTTATCTCGGTTATCTCGATTATTTCAACAAAAAATTTATAGTAAAATATTTCCGTCCTAATTTTCCTGATTTATGGAAACTGTGGCAAGCTGCCCCTCATATGATGAAGTGTATAGAAAATCTCGGAGGACATAACCATGAGTGATTTAGCGGCTACCAACTGCGGTTGCGGATGTGATAACAACGGAGGAAGCTGCGGCTGTAATTGTGGCTGTGGATGCGGCGGTTTCGGCAACAACAACTGTCTCTTCCTGATTCTGATTCTGCTGTGCTGCGGCGGATGTGGCGGCGGATGCTTTGATCACGGATGCGGCGGCAACAACTGCGACTGCCTGATCTGGATCCTGCTTCTGTGCTGCTGCTGTGGCGGCGGTGGCTTTGGCTGCTGATAAACATCCGCCCATATCCAGCATATCTTTTGAGAATGCATCCATGTACATTTTAATACCGCAGATTTAACACCATCACATCTTATTTGCGCGTCAACTGATAAATCAATGCATTGCAGATCGCGGCGGCTACATTGCTGCCGCCCTTTCTGCCTCTTGCCACAATATAAGGAGTGTCCGGCAGGGATATAATCAATTCCTTGGACGGCACGACATTGACAAAGCCGACCGGCACGCCGATGATGAGTTTCGGGTGGATTTTTTCCTCCTGAATCAACTCGTACAGACGCACCAGCGCGGTCGGTGCATTCCCAACTGCAAAAATACAGTCTTTTCCCATTTCTGCCGCCTTGTCCATGCTGGCAACCGCACGGGTGGTCCCGAACGCTGCCGCTTTCTTCGCGACATCCTCGTCCGCCATAAAACAGTAGACCTCACCGCCCAGCGACGCAAGCGCGCGCTTGTTGATGCCGGATTTTCCCATATTCGTATCAGTCACGATGCACGCCCCATTTTTCAGAGCTTCCAACGCCTTATCGACTGCGCCCGGTGAAAATACAAGCGAATCTGCGTACTCAAAGTCGGCTGTCGTGTGAATCACGCGTTTCACAATTGGTGCTTCTTTCTCCGGAAATGTCCGTTCCCCCAGCTCCTCGGTGATAATCTCAAAACTTCTCGCCTCAATCTCCGACGGCAATACCTGACTGAGTTCTTTCATTTTTTCATCCATCTATCTACACTCCCTTTTCCAGAATCCGGTAAATTGCTTCCATATCCAAGTACTTCCGCATCGTGTCTGCCAGCCGGTTGTACTGCTCTTCCCGGTATTTCTCATAATCAAACGACAATCCGCCGACTTCCGGCTCCATTCCTTTTTCTTTCATCAGCGCACAGACAATCGTCTCCGCCACCTCTGCCTTGTCAAAAATGCCGTGGACGTAAGTGCCGTAGAGGTTGTCCCGGCAGCAGCCATCCTGTTTTTCAGTGTGGTTTCCCGCCTGTTCTTCCCTGAGTTTCAATAAACTATGATTTACGGCTTTTTCCTGCTCCTTGATCACGTTCTTAACAATATCACCGCCGACAGATGATGTCTCTCCCATATGTATTTCATATCCTTCCGCCTCCATCCCCGAAAGCCCGGAAAAGATACCGCTGACCGTCCCGAAACATCCCTTGACCTGCGTCCTGGTCTTTTCTTCCTGAAACTGTGTCTGTAACGGCAGAAGTCCCATACCGGAGATCGTACGCCCAGGCACACCCGCCTCGGTTCCTTCCTGATCTGACAGCGTCTGTCCCATCATCTGATAGCCGCCGCAGATGCCCCAGATCGGCGTTCCTCCGGCTGCTTTCTTTAAAACTGCCGCTTCCAGACCATTCTGCCGCATCCAGAGCAGATCCTCGATCGTATTCTTCGTTCCCGGAAGAACAATCAGATCCGGTCGTCCCAGCTCAGACAGGCGGCTCACATAACGCACCGAAACGCCGGGGATCGGGTCAAAGACGTTCAGGTCAGTGAAATTGGATAAACGCGGAAAGCGGATGGCTGCAATGTCGATCCATGCCTCTACATGTTTTTCAGATGACTCGTTTTCCTGTTTAAGGGTATTATTCCGCCCTGTGGATGAAAGGCGGCTGCTTAAGCTATCCTCGTCCTCGATATCCACATCCATGTACGGAACAACGCCGACCACCGGAATCTTGCATAATTTCTCGATCATCTCAACACCTGGATCCAGGATCGTCTTATCGCCGCGGAATTTGTTGATGATGAGCCCCTTTACCATCGCCTGTTCATCCGGTTCCAGAAGCGCTACCGTTCCATAGAGCTGTGCAAACACGCCGCCCCGGTCGATGTCCCCGGCAAGCAGCACCGGCGCACCCGCCATGCGCGCCATTCCCATGTTCACGATATCATCCGATTTTAAGTTGATCTCCGCCGGGCTGCCGGCGCCCTCGATCACGATGATATCGTACTGTTCGGACAAGTGCTGAAACGCTTTCTTGATTTCCGGGATTAGCTGCTTTTTATACTTGAAATATTCCTTCGCGGGCATTGTGCCGATCGGGACACCGCGCACGATCACCTGAGAACCGACATCGCTGGATGGCTTTAAGAGAATCGGATTCATGTCCACCGATGGCTCACAGCCCGCCGCCTGCGCCTGCACTACCTGTGCACGTCCCATTTCCAATCCCTCGCTGGTAATATAGGAGTTCAGCGCCATATTCTGCGATTTAAACGGCGCCACGCGGTAGCCGTCCTGCTTAAAAATCCGGCAGAGTCCCGCCGCCAGCAGGCTTTTTCCCGCATTGGACATCGTTCCCTGTATCATGATTGCTTTTGCCACGGTGAAATCCTCCTTATTTTTGAGTGTCTTACCAAATAATGGTTGCTCAAAGCTATTTAATTCGAAGCTATTTTGTGCTTAACCAAAACTATTATTCTGCCATTTGTCCTTTCAAATGACAGAGGCTATTTTATGGGTTCGTTTTATATTACAAATTCACATTGTGTTTATCTTCAGATTGTACCTCTTTCAAAATATGTATCAACCTTTCATTTTCTCCCCGGTTCCGCACCGCCACCCGGTAATAATGACGGTTCAGCCCTTCAAAATTCTCACAGGCGCGAATCAAAATTCCATGCTCTAAACAACCCTGTTTGTAATCGCGCGAATCCTCATCCGGCGAACGGAACAACAGATAATTTGTCTGGGACGGATAAACGATAAATCCCAGTTCTTCCAGTTTTTCCGCCAGCCGCGGACGTTCCGTCTGCAAAGATTTAACCGTCCATTCCAGCAGATTTCCTTCTGAATGATCCGCCAGTACCGCAAATGCCGCCACCCCGCCCGCCTGTGCCGGAGCCGAGACACTCCACGGCTGGCGGAACTTCTCGAGGCGTTCCCGGAGTCCGGCATTGGGGATGATGCCATAGCCCAGGCGAAGGCCTGCCATTGAGCAGATTTTGGTCAAGGCATTTAAGAGAATAACGTGATCTCCAACACCATTTAACAAATTTCCAACAAACGAACCTTCTCTCCGTGTATCCAAAAACCACTGAAAACACTCGTCCAGCATAAGCCAGGTATGTGTTTCCCGGCAGACCTCCGCCAACCTTTCCAGCTCGGTGGCTGAAATGGCGCGCCCTGTCGGGTTATTGGGATTTCCGAGAATCAAAATTTTTTCCCAGACGTTTTCATGTTTAGAGGATAAAGTTGGGACCGAATCTATCTTCGATGCATCCCCGGAGCCATCGCAAAGCATGGCATACAATTCTTCCCTCGTACTCTCCAGGGAAAATCCATTTTCTTCCTTTAAATGAAGCCACCGGATCTCGCAGCCGCACATCCGAAGCGCCTGCTCATACTCCGAAAATCCAGGTGCCAGCAAAATCGCCTGTTGGGGCCGAATCGCTGAGACAACTGCATATAGAATATCCGAAGCACCGTTTCCAAACACGAGCCAGTCCTCCGGAATCGGCGTGCCGTCTGCCTCATAAAAAGCAGCCGCTGCACGCCGCAGCTTCCGGCATAAAGCATCCGGATATTGTTCCCAAGCAGCCGCCGATGCCATCACAGCATCACGGACAGCCTGCGGCATTCCAAGACGATTTATATTGACTGAAAAATCTAACTCTACGGCTGCATCACCGTAAATATCGCCGCCGTGCGTGTATGGCATAGATGCTTCCTCCCTGTTGTTCCCTCTTTTTTGTGTATTCTTTATCTGGTTACTCTTTCCTTCGTTCGTTCTATTTTTGATATTTTTATCTGTTTGATTGTTTCATTATTTGGATGTTTTGCCTTTTTTATATTCTTCTTTGTTAAAATTCCCTTATCAAAACAAAATCACGGCCCGCATCACCAGTGCCAGAAGTCCCATGATTCCCGCCGCTCCATACATCAGGCGGTTGACACGGCGGATGTCCTGCGGTTCAATCGGGTGTATCTCATCACCGATATATGGCTTCGGAACTAACTTGCCGAAATACCAGGCATCGCCCGCCAGTCGCAAGCCCAGCGCGCCGGCGCATGCCGACTCGGTCTGCGCGGAATTGGGGCTTTTGTGGTTCCGGCGATCACGCCGCCAGATACGGTAAGCATTCTTTCCGTCATATCGTAAAAGGTATGCAGAGACTATCAATAAAAGCGCTGCCAGACGCGACGGAATCAGGTTTACCAGGTCGTCCAGTTTTGCTGCCGCGCGTCCAAAATGCAGATACCTGTCATTTTTATATCCGACCATCGAATCCATCGTATTGACTGCCTTGTACAGCCAGCCAAGAAGCGGACCTCCGATCGCCAGATAAAACAAAGGCGCAATCACTCCATCCGACGCATTTTCCGCTACCGTCTCAACTGCCGCCCGTGCGATCCCCGCCTCTGAAAGAGGTTTCGTATCGCGCCCGACAATCATCGACACCGCATAGCGGGCCCCCTCGATCTCTCCCGCCTCCAGCTTCCGGCAGACCGCCATGCTCTCATCCCGCAGGGAGCGCGCCGCCAGCAGATAGTAAGTCATGATCGCCTCGACTACTGTCTGAATCAAGATGCCGCCCAGACGGGAAATCCAGAGGATTGCGCCTGCCACACTGCCTGTCACAAGCAGCACCAGACACACAAAAAGAACGCCCGCGCGGCGTTCCCCCCGTTCCGTTGCATGCTTTTTTCCAGCTGGACGCAAATATTTTTCCAGCCACACAATCAGATTTCCGATCGCCCGGACTGGATGCGGCATCGAATGCGGATCACCCAGGCACAGATCCAGAAGATAACCTGCCAGAATCGCAGCTAAGTGATATCCGACCATTCTGCCTTCTATCATTCCTGTCAATACTTTACTGATTGCTGTCATTTTGTCTACTCCCAACTATTCTTTTATTTGATCCGCATTCCCAGACCACAGATAACCCGGTGCACTTCCTCCGAATATGCGGCGATCCGCTGGCAAATGCGCCCGTCTGTCTCCCGATAACCGCGCTCAAATGCTTCCATCGGCACAATGCCGCAGCCGATTTCATCCGCCGTCACGAATGCATCCGGATTTTCCTGCATCAGGCGTTCTGCAAACACGTATGGATCGCGCCCGGCTTCCATCTCACGCCTCACAAACAGTTCAAAATGCGTGATCAGATCCGCCTGCATGATCGTCTGTTCGTCCATTTCTAATCTCCCATCCGCGATGCGTGCCGTAACTCTACACGCTTCTGGATTTTTCGATCGATTCAGAACGGTGGATAAGTCTTTTGTTTTCCTCCGTTCCAAAGTACGTTTTTCCCACAATTTCATCGCATACGCTGTCTTTCCTTGTTCCCTGCCGCCAATTATAAAAATCATTCTGCTTTTCCTCGCTTAAAAATTCAAAAACCGCAGGCACGTACCTGCCAGCCGCATCGCCGCCAGCACCAGCACCACATTCCGCTCGCAGCTCTGCAGAAAATGCCCTGCCAGATCGCCGTTGATGCCGCCAAATTCCCGCATGGAAAAACGATAATAGCAAACGAAAGTCGCAAGTGCTGTTAAGGCTGCCAGAGCGCCGCGCAGATGTCCCCAGTAAATCATCCAGCTGATCGCCAACACTGTTAAAACTGCCATACTCACGCGAACAACCTTTGTCTCGGCACTTCTGGAAAATTCAGCGGCAAGCCCGTCCTTTTTCGCCTTTGGAAATGCCACCACCGAATAGCCGCTGCAGGCGCGTTCCAGCATAAGCGCCCCCGGCAGCAGCCACACATCTGCTCCCACAAGCTCAGAAACTGCCCCCGCATAGAGAAGCAGGTACAGCCCCAGACCGATGATCGCAAACGCCCCCGTATGTGGATCTTTTAAAATCGCCAGCTTTTTTTCCCGCTCGCCGTAGGAATGGCGCGCATCCGTCACATCGAGATACCCGTCCATATGGATTCCACCAGTAATCAATAGTGGAACCGCCGTCAACAGGCAGGTCCGGAACAGAACTCCAGCACCCAAAATTTCACAGAGCGCAAACGTGGCTATCTCTACCGCCCCGATCACCGCCCCGATCAGCGGAAAAAAACAAAGCGCATAGCGCATCCGCTCTTCCGTCCAGTCCATGCGCGGCATCGGAATGCGTGAATACATGGAAAATGCAATGACAAAACTTCCTATCAGATTCAATCTTCGATCCCCCTGACTCTATTCTGGCAACCATAACTTTAGCAGGCATTCCGCTCTGTTCCACTCACTGACTACCCTACATCTTCTGTCCTTTCATCGGCTGCAAAAACAGGTGTTGACACCGCAAGCGGAATTCCATACACCACTTCCGTCACCGAATCCGCCATCTGTCCCAGTTCCCGGTTGATCCGTCCCAGAAGCTCTATGTACCGCTCCGATTCCAGATCATACGTCACACCGTCCGAAAAGATCTCATTCGTTACAATGATAAGGTCATGGCACTGGTTTTGCAAGTGTTTTATTCCTTGCAGAATCCGCTCTTGCGCACCATTTTCCTGAGCATAAAATTCATTGAGGACAAGGTTGGACATACATTCAAGGAGAAGCACTGGTTTTTGTGCCACTCGGCAGGACTCCCAGCGCTTCAAACTATCGTTTTCCTGTTCATCGTCCAAACCAGCCGAATTAGACTCTTCGAATCTCTCCTCTAATTCTAATGTTTCTAACCCCGTATACCGCTCAATCGTCTCAAACCCTTTTGCCGCGCGCATCCGCCGATGGCGCTCCACCCGTTTTCTGCCTTCATCATCCCAAATCCGCATCGTCGCCAGATACCAGAGTGTCCCACCGTTCCTGTTCCGGCACTGCACGGCAGTCTGTTCGGCATATTCGGACTTACCGCTGCCACTGCCGCCTGTAACTATATATAACATCGTTCATTTATCCTCTTTTTCACCGAATTGCAGCAGTTTCCATGCTTTAAAAACATACGCAAAAAATGTTTTAATCCGTATATCTCATCACACCAGCGGCTTATATTCCTCTATTTCCATCTCCGCAAACGTATCCATATCCCGGTAAATGGACAGCGCCATATCCAGCAGTGGAAACAGCGCCAGCGCCCCTGTACCTTCTCCGAGTCGAAGTCCCGCCTGGATAGCCGGAGTTACTCCTATCAAATCAAGCAGCCAGATAGACGCCGGTTCCGCCGATACATGGGCTGCCAGCATATAGTCCGTCGCTGCCGGTGCAATTCTTCCAGCAGCTGCCGCCGCAGCTGCCGCGATAACCCCGTCAATCACAACCGGAACATGATAGATGGCACCGCCCAAAAAAGCACCTGCCATCGCCGCCAGATCGAATCCGCCTACCTTTTGCAATACCTCCATGCCATCCATGGGATCCGGGTGATGCAGTCCGATTCCACGCCGGATTGCCTCCGTTTTCCGTTTCAATCCAGCCGAATCTAACCCCGCCCCAGCTCCAGTGACAAGTTCTGGATCCTTTTGCAGCAGAACCGATGCGACCGCACTGCTGGTCGTCGTATTGCCGATCCCCATTTCACCCACTGCAGACAAGCGGTACCCCTGCTCCTTCAGCACACGCACTGCATCGATTCCCGTCAAAATGGCTGTCAACACCTCCTGGCGCGTCATCGCTGCTGCTTTTGTAAAATTGGAAGTTCCACGGCGGATTTTCCGTTCCGTTAGGGGATGAAGTTCTCCCCGATGTTCTACCTCACAGGCAATTCCCATATCGATCGGAAACACATCTGTCTCTGCCTTTTCTGCCATCAGGCAGGAACAGCTCCTCCCGCGTGTCATATTCGAAACAACTGCCGCCGTAACCTCCTGCCCGGTCTGTGATACTCCTTCTTCGACTACCCCATTATCTGCACAAAAAATTAAAAGTGCACGCTTGGAGAAGTCTGGCACTTCCTCCCCCTGCGCTGCCGCCGCCCGCACGATATCTTCCTCCAGGACTCCCAGACTGCCAAGCGGTTTTGCCACATGCCCCCAATGCTTTTCTGCCTGCTCCCGGATTGTCTTGTCCGCTGGTACAATCTGTTTCTTAAGCTGGTCAAACTGTATTTCCAGCTCTTTTTCCGAAAAATGCCGAAAATCTTCCAGAGATTCCAATGTCTTCATATTCTCCTGCTGCATCTTATATGTTCCTCCCGTTTTCATTTCCGGCCTTTTCCATGGGTCCGTGAACGGGCGTACCCTTTCAGTCTATCGTTTACCGGTTCAAAATTCCGCCTATGATTGTACCATTGACCGGAACAATACGCAAATACAAATTTGTTCTCACACCGAAAGCACGAGAAACGACGTTACTGTTCACGCATACGTGCCCAGTAACGGAATTTGCCGTGGCTTCGCATTTAAATACGGCAAATTCCTGCTGCCACCACGTTTTCTTACGGCACTTTCGGTTTCAAAAGTGCCTACCTGTGAACAGTAACAAAACGACACCACCCATCCAGGCAGTGCCGTCTTTTTCAAACCCATCTTATAAAATTCCATTTCACATATCCATACAAAACATACAGTCTCAGGAAACGCAATCACTTAATCCTCACGCAACCCCTTTCAACATCCACTCATACGCATCATACGCCGTCCGCAGGGAAATCTCGGCAGTCTCTAGTTCTGCTTTTTTCTGCAGATAAGACGCCTCACCCTGTAAATACGTTGCTTTATTAATCGCACCGGACTGATACTTAATCTGGGTGGCGCCGTATGTTTTTTCGGCAGACTGGTAGGCTGCCTGCGCCGCGTCGCGTTCTAGGCTTAATGCCGCTATCTCAGCGTACTGCTCATCCGCTGAGGCGCTTGCGGCGCTCTCGGCTTCCTCGATCTGCTGGTGGCGCAGCTTGCGCGCCGCATCTCCGGTTGCGGAGGATCGTCTGGCTGATTTGACACTGGAACTTGCAATGACAGCTGCCGCGCGGTCCGCATCCAGATTCATAGAAGCCAGTTCCGTTGCCGATACGGCTGGAATTTCCCCCAGCGTAATAGAAGTTCCGCTCTTTCCAAGTAAAATGGCAAACTGGCGCAGCGCCTTATTTGCCTGATCGGTCGTGGATTGTAATACTGTCTGGGCGCTTAGCAGGTTTTTCTGAGCCTGCAGCAGATCCGTCTCCGTGCAAAGCCCCGCTGCCAGTTCCCGCTCTTTGCGATCCACCTGCGCCTGATAGTTCTCTGCCGTCTTGGCAGCCGCCTCCACCTCGTCCTGAAGCTGCCGGCAGGTGCCCCACTGGATCTGTGCGGTCTTTACGACCTGCCAGACCGTCCGGTTTCTGGACGCACGGCTTGACGCCGAATTTAAGGAAGTGAGCGACTTTTTATACTGCTTCGCTGCCATCGACAGCGTTTGTGCATTTCGCTCATAGGTGCCGATCAGTGCCTCATCTCCACCCGCATCTTCGAGCTCATCTGCTTTATAGCTCATATCCCGGGCACCGGAAATCATCGCATCGTAGGCTTCCTGGTAGACGGCAAGGCTGTCCTGATAACTGTAATCGGCGCTGACAGCCGTTCCATTGCCGCGCCGCACCAGCGCCTCCAGTTCCCCGTACTCTATCACAGAATCCGCTAGCTGTTCCTCCGTATAGGAGCCCGACTGGCTGGCGATCGTATTGTCTGCGCTATTTTCGGTTATGGTGCCATCTTCCAGCGCCGGACCATCTGCTTCGCTGTCTGAATCACTTTCTGTGCCGGAAATCAAAGGCATTTTCGCCGCCTGCGCCGGGCTCGATACAAGAATACAAGCCGCCAGGGCAATTCCGATCGAACGACTCAATCTGCTTTTTCTGATTCGTTTCACATTATGACCGTCCAGATGCACATCCAAAGCGCTTGCACCGCTTCGGTCTCTTTCTTGCCCCTTGCGCATCTTTTGCTCTGTCCCATCTTCCGCGTTCATCCATTTTCCTTTCAGATTTCGCATCATCCGCCCACCCCTTTCTACTGCGTGGACGCCAGGCCGTCCACCGCCCACTGGTAGGCGAACTGCGCCTGGAGAAGCGACATCGCTGCCGTCTCTTTTGCCACGGATGCCGATTCATAGGAATAGGTTGCGCTCTGGTATGCGTTCTGGCTGATAAGTCCGGCTGCCAGCTTGCGGTCGTTGGTCTGTTTCGTCTTTTCTTCTAATTCAAGGCTGCGTTTTGCCTGTTCATACTGTGCCTCAGACAGCTTCAGATTCTGATAAGCCGACTGGACATTCGACTTGACTGCCTCCTTCCCGCTGGTCAGAGTTGTCTGGTACTGCTCTTTAAGGGTGCTTGTCATCGCGTTGTTGACCTGACGTGCCAGAATCTTTAACTGATAATTATTTTCCTGTGCTTTCGCAATGTCCTCTTCGAGGTTGACCGATGCACTCATCTGTTCCTGCGGGTCCGGTAATGCGCAGATTTCTACTGATGCACCATATTTCCATCCAAGCATCTGGCACAGGGATTCCTTTGTCGATGCAATATTGCTCTCCGCCGTCGTGATGGACGCCTGCGCCTTTAAAAGAGTCTCCTTGGCATCCAGCACATCCGTCTGGGTCGCGCTTCCGGATGAAAGCTTTAAGTTTGCCGTCTCATAGTCTTTTTCCGCCTTGGACACCTGGTTCTGCACACTCTTTAAGTTTTCCTGGGCATTCCAGTACTGGATCATCAGGTTCTGCGCCTGCTGTACCAACGATTTCTCGGTCTGCGTATACCCCCACGCCTTAACATTCGCATCATCGACGTTATTATCGCCCTGCTCGCGCATCTGAGTCGCGGAAGCCTCGCTTCTCTGTGCTGCTGCCAGCGCGGAACCATAATTCGCATCATCTGAATCCGGGTACTCGATACTGCTCTCGATCTCATCTGCCGCGTCATAATATTCCTGCGCGATCTCATTGCTGTCTTTGCCCTGATAATCCTTGTACTCGATCCGGTTCTTCTCCACTGTGCTGTTGTACTCATGGATCCGATCAGCAATCTCGTCAAATTCGAGCTTATCATCCTGCAGCGAAGCCCATTTTTCTGTGGAATATGCAAATTTCGGGCTGGCTGCCAATACCTGGACCGGCGCACCTGCCGCCAGGAATACTCCCAGTGAGCAGGCTGCCACGCCAGAGGCAATCCGGCGGGTCAGGCATAATCTTCTATTTTGATTCATGTATGTCACTCCATTCCGATATATCTGATTTTAATTTCCGCAGCAAATATTTTATTTCTTACAATATTTTTTCAATTAACCTATATCTAATCCACATCCGGTATCTCTTCCTTCGGTTTCCGGCTCAGCAGTGCGTAATATACTGGGACCATGAAGAGCGCGACAATCACACCTACGCTCAGACCGCCGATATCTACGATCGCCAGACCCTGTGTCGTGGAACCGCTGCTTCCGATTGCCAGTGCCATCGGAATCATCGAGAGGATGGTTGTCATACTTGTCATCAGAATCGGTCGGATACGGGTCGCACCTGCCTCGATGAGCGCTGTCCGCAGATCCATCGTGGAGCGATACTGGTTGACCGTATCCACGTAGAGAATACCGTTATTTACAACAGTTCCGACCAGAATCAGGAAGCCAAGCAGGGACGTCATACTGATGCTGACGCCGGTCAGCTTCAGTAATCCGAAGGAACCAACCAAACTGAACGGGATGGTCGTCATAACCATGATGGAAAACTTCACAGACTCAAACTGTGCCGCCATGACAACGAATACCAGGAATACTGCAATCGCAATCGCGCGGTACAGGGAGCTGAACTCACTCTTCATCATACGGTCACGGCTGTTCTGCCCAATGCTGATTGTACCGCTTAAGTTCGGAGTAATTACCTCACTGTTGATTTGCTGCTGTACATTATCACCGGTGTAATCGGCAGAGATTGTGATCTCATATGCACCGTCGGTTCTGGAAATCGAAGCCGGACTGTCCTCAAATACGACATTTGCCACATCGGTCAGTGCCACCTTCTGTCCGTTTGTTCCCGTCAAAATAATATCTTTTATGTTATCAACTGTCTCGTACTCGCCCTCCGGATACTCAACCGTTACCGTAATGTCCTCGCCGTCAATTTTAAGTGTCGTCGCGTCGATACCGCTCAACATCTGGTTGATCGTCGTTCCGATACTGGAAGCCGTGAGTCCATACGCCTTTGCCATGACCGGATCAATCTTCAGGGTAATGATCGGTGCATTATTCTCAATACTGGAATGGATATTGATGACATCCGTTCTTGCTGTCATTTCCTTGACAATCTTATCACTAACTTCTTTTAATTCATCATACTGCGTGCCGTGAAGAATCACTTCATAGCCGCGCTGTCTTCCCATGAAGCTCATGGAAGTCGATGCCGATACGTCGATCGTACAGTTTGCAATGTTATCCATCTCTTTCTGCCACTGATCGGCTACATCGTCTGTTTTCATGGTACGGTCATCTTTCAGATAAGCACTGATCTCGCCGCTGCCTCCGTTGTAACGCAGCATGTACGAATCAACCTGGTCGCTCGCGGAAACAATCGCCTCCGCTTCTGCCAGCGCTTCCTCGATCTTTTCCTGTTTCAGACCCGGACGCGTCTCAATGCTGACACTGACCGTACCGGTATCATCCGATGTCATCAGCTCCGTCTGCATTCCGCTCGCCAGAATTACCGTCAGTACAAGTACCAGAACCGAAAATCCCATAACCATCGCTTTATGGTTTAACAGGCGGTCCATGATGCCGCGGTACCATTTCTGTAAACGTTCAATCGGACGTCCCATCAGGGCGCGCTTCGCCTCGCTCGGTTTGTAGATCAGATAACACAGCGGAACCACCGTCATCGCAGAAAGCAGGGACGCCGACATACAGAACACGATCGTGAATCCCAGCGGTTTGAACATCTGTCCGGTCATACCGTTTAAGAATGCCAGCGGCAGGAATACGACACAGGTCGTGATCGTCGAACCGATGATCGAGTTGATGACAATGCCGGTTCCATGAAGCGCTGCTGAAAAATAGCCCAGCGCCCCCTTGTCTTCCTGCTCCGCCGTTGCACGGAAACAGCTCTCCAGTACAACGATCGAGTTATCGACCATCATGCCGACGCCGAGTACCAGCGCACTCATCGTGATAACGTTCAACGAAAATCCAGCCATCGTGATCGCAATCAAGGACATCAAAATCGAAGTCGGAATCGAACTTCCGACGATCAGGGACGCCTTATAATCGCCAAAGAACAGGAAAATGATGAACATGGAGATGATAACTGCCAGAACCATTGTCTCTGCTACGTCTTTTAAGGAATCAAGAATCGTGTCAGATGTATCATTTGCAACCGTGATCGTCAGATCCGAATCATCTGCCATCAATTCTTCAACTTTCTCTTTTACAGCCGAGGACACTTCCATATCTGTGCTGTCCTGCTGCTTCTGAATCGAAACGGAGATCGTCTCCTGACCGTTGTAACGGGAAATGCCGCCCCGGTCTTTCGTTGCCTCATACACATTTGCCACATCCGACAGAGAAATAATCTGTCCTGCCGGCGTCTTGATTGGAATATCCTGCAGCTCATTTACCTGTTCTGTTTTTAAGGAGGTAGTAACGGAAAGCTCCAGGTTTCCGGCATCTGCCTCACCCGACGGGGATGCCACGTTTGCATCGCTGATCGCACTCGCAACATCCTGCATGGTCAGATTGTACTGATCCATTTTTTCAGACTGTAATTCAATGCTGACGTACTTAGAAGAACCGCCTCGCGTCTCAATGTTTGCAATTGAAGAAATTCGCTCTAATTCAGGTACTATCTTCTGATCCACATAATCGTAGAGGTTTGTCTGCGTCTTATGTGCAATCGAAAGCATCATGCTGTCTCCTTGATTGGAGTTCATCGACATAACGCTCGGTTCCACATCATCCGGCAGCGCCCGCTGGATATTGTCCAGTTTCTGCTTTAAGTTGTCATACGCCTCATCCATATCGGTGCCGTAATCGTACTGAAGCATGATCATCGAACGTCCATCGCTCGATGTGGAGGAAATCGTGTCCACGCCTTCCATCGTGCCGATCGCCTCCTCGATCGGTTCGGTTACCAGCTCGCTGATATCCTCCGGTCCTGCGCCTGAATAATTTGCCATGATAATCAGCATCGGCGTCTCCATATCCGGCATCTGCTCCAGCTTTGCCGAAAAGACCGATGAAATGCCGAATACAACCAGACACAACAGAGCCATGACAGTAGTAACCGGATGTTTCAGGATATATTTCGTTACTCCCATGTCTTACATTCCTCCTGTCCTACTGTTTCTGTCCATTTTTTTTATCTTTCGGAGCACCTGCACCACCCGAAGGCTGATCGTTTCCGCCATATGCCGGAGCGCCCGCTTTCTGTCCATTTTCAGAGCCTGCCGGGGCATCGGCTTTCTGGTTCCCAGCTTCATCCGCTGCTGCCGCATCTGTTTCTTCACCCTTTAAGTTAACGGTTGAACCCTCATAAAGCTGGGAACTCCATGTACTGATGACGAGATCATCTGCCGTCAGCCCCGACTTGATCTCCGCCAGCTCTGTATTATAAAGCCCCACTTCGACTTCCACTTTATGTACCGTTCCGTCCTGGTAAACATAGACATTTCCAACGCCGTTATCATAGTAGATCGCATCTACCGGCACGGTCATGACATTCTCTGCACGCTCAGAAGTTACTGTTACCTTGACAGTACTTCCCGTTGAAAGGCTGTTCGCCTCCGGCAGCTCTGCTTTTATCTTAAACAGACCGTTGCTCTCATCCGCCATGCTGCTGACATCGGTAATCACACCATCATAAGTCGTTCCATCTTTTACAATCGTCATCGCGTCGCCCTGGTTTAAGTTGCTCATAACACGCTCGGATACGTAGAACGATACCCTTTTATCTCCCTCACCGGAGATAACGCAGAGCTGCGCCTGCTGGTTGACATGATCATATACATCAATATCCATCGTCTCAATCTTGCCGGAGATCGGTGCGGTCACGGAACTGTATTCCACCTGACGATCGTAGTTTAATTTTGCCGATTCATAATTTAACTGTGCCGTCTTCGCCTGGTTCTGATACTGCTCCCATTCCTGATCAGAAATATCTCCTCCCTGATAAAGAAGCTGCATACGGCTTAAATTGCTCTGTGCCTCGATCAGGTTAACAGAGGCGGAGTCCATCGCATTTTTCGCCGTCTCAACCTGTTCGGTATTGATCGTACAGAGAAGCTGACCCGCTGTCACCATATCACCGACGCTGACGTTGACACCCGTCACATCGCCGGATGCCTTCGCATAGACATAGACAACGTCCGATGCCTCGACAGTACCGGATGTGCTGGTTGTCCGCTCGATCGTTCCGCTCTTTGGATTCTCAGCCGCAACCGTCGCCACATTGTCCATCTGCGTGTCCTGCATACCGCCCGGACCGCCCGGACCGCCGCCTGAACCTCCTTTGCTGCCACCCTTGAAACGCATAAAAAGCGCCGCAAGTACGAGCACCACCACCACCGCGATGATGGCTGTTTTCTTTTTATTCTGCTTTGCCGCTTCCATCAGAGAAGATAGTTTACTCATTTCGCATATTCCTTTCTGGTTTTTCCTAATTGTCCCTAGTATAACATCCCATTTTTAAACGAGTTTCAACTACATATAAACTGAATGTAAACGAACCGTGAAAAAAATGTGTTGCACCGTTCACAATCAGTTTAAACTTATGTGGTATACTATGAGTACTTATGATATTACATCTTTTTAATTGAATTATAGGGAGGTTTTACGGATATGTTTCACATTCTTGTGGTAGAAGATGATGCGAAACTGCGTTCCCTGTTCTGCACGGTACTCACCAACAATGGTTATCTGGCGCTTCCGGCAGAAAGCGGCGAAAAAGCATTATCTCTTTTAGATTCTGAATATGTAGATCTCATTATTTCGGATATTATGATGTCCGGAATGGACGGATATGAACTGATTGATCACCTGCGGACGAGTGGATTTACGATGCCGATCCTGATTATCACCGCCAAAGAGCGCTTCGAAGACAAGCAGCGCGGCTTTCAGGCAGGCACGGATGACTACATGGTGAAGCCGATCGATGTCAATGAGATGGTTCTGCGGGTTGGCGCCCTGCTCAAACGCGCCAAGATCGCGACGGAGCATCGGATTGTCTGCCAAAATACGATTCTCGACTACGATGCACTGACGGTCACGGTCAACGGGCAGGAGACGCTTCTGCCGCAGAAAGAATTTTATCTTCTATATAAATTACTTTCTTATCCAAATAAGATTTTCACGAGGCAGCAGCTCATGGACGAAATCTGGGGGCTTGACTCGACAACCGACGAACGGACGGTCGATGTGCATGTCAACCGGCTGCGCGAACGGTTTAAAAACTGCGATGATTTTATCATCATGACCGTGCGGGGTCTCGGCTATAAGGCGGTGAAAACAGAAGCATGATCAGCAAGAACTTTACCAAATATTTCCAGATTCCACTCTACTGGCTGACCCTCCTGGTCTTTTTCTTCCTGGTGTCCTCGTTGATACCGATGCTGACCGGATATTTTGTCTCGCTGCTCACAAGCGGAACAGATAAACACGAAGTTTTTCGGATTTTCGGTCCGAATTTTCCGCGTCTGATGTCATTTTTGAGCAGCCTTGCGTTCAGTATCGCGCTATCGCTGTTCCTCTGGTCGAAAATCCTCCGCCCGATCGGTTCCATAAGCCTTGCCGCTAAGCAGGTAGCAGACGGAGACTTTTCTGTTCATGTGCCAAATTCAAAGTCTTTGCAGGCGATCTGTGAACTAACCGACAATTTTAACCGTATGGTGCAGGAGTTAAACAGCATCGAATCGCTGCGAAATGATTTCGTGACCACGGTTTCCCATGAGTTCAAGACACCGCTCGCCGCCATCGAGGGCTATGCGACATTGCTGCAGGATCCATCTCTCTCAGAGGCGGACCGGAATGAATACACGCGCATCATCATCGACAGCACGCGCCAGCTTACCACGATGACCGGCAACATTCTTCTGCTTTCCCGCCTGGAAAAGCAGGAGATCGTGACTGGCCGCACGACGTTCAGCCTCGACGAACAAATCCGTCAGGCGATTCTTCTGCTGGAACCGCTCTGGGAGAAAAAGCATCTGAATCTCGACATTGATTTGACGGCGTGCAAATTTTACGGCAACTGTGAGATGCTGCAGCAGGTCTGGATCAATCTCCTGCAAAATGCCATCAAATTCACCCCGGCTGGCGGTATGCTTTCTGCCAAACTCGTTATCACAGGAGATAAGGTGCGTATCTCCATCCGTGATACCGGCGTCGGCATGGATGACGCCACGATGAAACGGATCTTTGAAAAATTTTACAGCAGGAACTCTGATCCCAATGAAAAGGGCAACGGGCTGGGACTTTCCATCACGAAACGGATCATCGACCTGATGCACGGTACCATCGAGGTATCCAGCCAGGTGGACGAGGGTAGCTGCTTTACAGTGATTCTGCCGCTTGAAAAAGCATAAAATCTCATCGGCAAAACATATTGTACCCGACAATCATCAGAGAAATGGCGATGCTGACCCATAGAAAATTCTTTGGGAAAATGAGCACCAGGGTCATGCCAAATCCCATTGAAAAAAGGACTAAACCAAATAAACGCTTCATAGAATGATACCTCTCTGAAATGTCTGTTTTCAAAAGAAGTTAAATAGCAGGCGATCATTGCCAGAGACATCTGACATTCGATCGTGTGCTATGATCATTCTATGAAGCGTTTTGATTTTAATTTCTTTATTTCTTCTCTTCCATCTCGCCCGCCATTTTCTCAGCTGTCTGCATCGTCTCCGCATCGATCGGTCCGGTGCTTCCGCCGACAAATTTATTGACGAGATCCGGTGCCATGTCGAGAACCTTGGTCAATGCATCCTGATGCTTGATATTGACCACCTTCGTCATGCCATTCTGAATAACCAGCACCGCGCTCGGCGTCATCTTGGCGCTCATGCCGCCCGCATTCTTCTCTTTCGCCGACTGACCAAACGCGCCCGCCGCCATGCCGCAGGTTACATCCACGAGTGGAAGTATAATCGCATCGCCAACTGTCACCGGCTCTCCCACGACTGTCTTCGTCGTGACGAACTCATCCATACCCTGAAATAATGCACCGATTGTCGATGCAAACTGATTGTCTGCCATATTATCTTCCTCCTCGGTTTCTATATTTATAAACCTGTGTCCGTACATTCTTATCCATCCAGATCCGAAGCGCCATCAATGCCAGCACGCCAATCTGGACTCTGCCCCGGAACGAAAACTCCCCGTCCAGCGCATTTGCATCCATGACCGGAGTCAAATCAATCTTCTTTCCGTAAACTGGATACAAAAAAGCCGCCACACTCAAAATTTGTCCCATCAAATAAGGATCCTCCACGCCAAACGTAACCTGCCCGGACAGCTTTCTGGGAAATATATGCCGCAGAACTCGCATGAGCTGGCGTTTAATCAGGCGAAATGACTTCTGATTTTCTTCATTTTCTATAAATGCAAGGACGGATTGGCGTTTGTGCTCCAGGTTGTTGATTCGGGTAAGCAGCTTTGAGAGGGATTGCCGCAGGGCGCTCCATTTTTGTTTGAACCAGCTAATGATTCTATGAAGGAACGATTCACGCTTTTCCTGGCTGGGATTTGATTTTAATTCATTCTTTGCCCGATGCGTTTCTCCTTCTGCCTCGGACACTCCCGCCTCCTTCACATCTGGAAATGCATCTGTATTCTTCACAGCTTGAGACATTTCCACCTCCCTCTGCGCACTCCGTCTCTTCACCGCCTCCTCCAGCAGCCTGGCCGTTTCCTCCGCTTTCTCGATCGCGGCGTCTGTCTTCTCCGATGCTGCTTCCGCCCGCAAAATCAGTTCACCGGTGTCTAAATCATCATCCGCTGTTTTCTCCTGCGCATTTACAAATTCCAGCTCATCCGAATCCGCTGCCTGCGTGCCTTCCCGCACACGCCCAGATTCCGTATCTTTCACTTCACTCTCACTCCCGAAAATCCGGAATCCAAACAACTTAACCGCATATCGAAGCTCATTTTCATAAGCAATCCGCAGCGACACCGCATGAAGCAGCCAATGGATATGCAGATGCACGCCAAAATCCTTGATACTGTGGTATCTTCCGTTCCCCCGGTATCGAATCGGGACAAATAAAACCGCCAGCAGGCACAGAAACAACAGTCCCAGAATGACAAGAAGCAGGATTCCGAGTATTTTCAAGATTATGAACAAAATATGCAGCAATCCATCCCCTCCCACTTCTTATTCTTTCATTGACAAATTCATGTATCAGCTCTGTATCATATGATGTTGGGGTCAAAAGACATTTTCAGTCCAAAAAATCTTCCTCAAAGGCTGCAAAATACTTACCTCTTTTTCCTCAGCCTGTCTTCCTTCTCTCTCAGATACGTCTTCACATCAAATCCACCCGTCTCGCGGTACGTCTCATCCACAATCCGCCCCACCGTCTCCACGGCATCCTGGTAGCTCGCGCCGACCCCTACGATCAGCAGATCCGCCTGCTCCCGGTAATAATTCTGCCGGAGCACATAGGCAGGCAGGATATCAAGCAGGTTGTGTCCGCCTGAGGCAGGCGTGATCACGTGAACGCCAGGCTGTACCTTTCCGAGGCGGAGTCTCTGTAGAATCGAAAAACGATGCTTTTTAGCAGTTTCTCCCAGATACAGATATTTATACCAAATCATCGTCCCCGCCTCCTAAAAAAGGAGAGCCTGATCCATGGCGCTCTAAAAACAGCACGTTTCCGGCTATTTCTCTCCGCCTGTCAGCTCTCCCTCCTTTACGTGATCAATCTTTTTTATAATTCTTAATAATCGACCGTCTCAGCAGATCCAGCGCCTGAATCACCGTCTGTTCACGCACCTTCTCGCGGTTTCCGCGGAAATGGTATTCCTCTACTTTGACTTTATCCTTCATATAACATGCGATATAGACGAGTCCCACCGGTTTCTCCTCGGTTCCGCCGTCCGGTCCGGCGATGCCGGTCACAGCGATACAGGCATCCGCATCCGTCGTAAATACACCGCCTGCAGCCATCTCACGCGCCGTCTGTTCGCTGACCGCGCCGTATTTTTTCAGGGTCGCCTTACTGACGCCCAGGATCTTTTTCTTTGCCTTATTGGAATACGTCACGTATCCCTCGTTAAAGACCTCCGAAGCTCCCGGCACGTTGACGATGCGTCCGGCGATCAGACCGCCTGTGCAGGACTCTGCGGTTGTCACAGTCAGGTCGTATTTCTTTAAGAGGCGGACAACGACATCCTCCAGATTCTCATGCTCATCCGTCGTGTAAACCGCATTACCGAACCGTTTCTTGATCTCTTTAATAACCGGTTTTAACAGCTGTTTTGCCGCGTCTTCGCTCTCGGCTCTCGCGGTCACGCGCAGATGTACTTCTTTCGTCTTTGCATAGGTCGCAATCGTCGGGTTCGTCTGCTGGTCGATGAGGTCGAGAAGCATCTCCTCCACCTTGCTCTCCCCGTATCCGCAGATTTTGAGCATCTGGGAATAGATCACACAGTCAGATCGTTTCTGAATATAAGCACAAACCTGATCTTCCACCATCGGATACAGTTCGTTCGGCGGTCCCGGAAGAAGAATCGCGGTCTTACCGTTTTTCTCCAGGGCAAGTCCCGGAGCTGTTCCGTTTGTGTTGGAAAATACCACCGCGCCCTCCGGCACCAGCGCCTGACGCCAGTTGCTATCCGGAATATCGGTGCGCTTGCGCTGCCGGTACCATTCCTCCAGATGTGCCCGCACCTCTGGATCCTCGACTAACGGCATTCCCATCAGCTCCGCGCAGACATCCTTCGTGATATCATCCTCCGTCGGTCCCAGACCGCCGCCGATGATAACGAGATCGGCTCTCGAGAGCGCCGTCCGGAAGACTTCTGTCATGCGCTCCCGGTTGTCCCCTACCGTCGTCTGGTAATAGACGGTAAGCCCCAGCTTTGCACACGTTTCCGATAAATACTGCGCATTGGTATTGACGATATTGCCAAGCAGCAGCTCTGTTCCTACCGAGATCAGTTCGACTATCATATCAGATACTCCCTTCTGTCAGTATTTTATGATTCTTGTAAATATAATCAACAAGTGACACAATCGTCAGCAGCAGCGCGATCCAGACACAGATCGTCGTGACAAACGCAAGCGCCGGAATATCCAGAATCAATAACACCACCGATACCATCTGAAACGTCGTCTTAAATTTGCCCCAATAGCTGGCGGCGATGACAACTCCGTTGTCCGAGGCGATCAGACGGAATCCGCTGATGATAAACTCCCGGCTGATGATGACGATAACCATCCAGGCTGGAAGCGCGTTCAGCTCGATCAGACAGATGAGCGCCGAGCACACTAAGAGCTTGTCCGCGAGCGGATCCATAAATTTTCCAAAGTTCGTAACCAGATTGTACTTTCTGGCAATCTTTCCATCCAGAAGATCGGTCAGGCTGGCTATGATAAACAGTGCCAGTGCAATCATACGGAAGGTACGGTTTTCACCATTCTGCCAGAGAAGAAAAAACACAAAAAACGGAATCATGATGACGCGAAGCGTCGTAAGCTTATTCGGTAAATTCATCAGCCAACTCTCCTATCAAATCATATTCGAGTGCTCCCGTTACGCGGACACGGCAGAAATCGCCGGACATCAGCGGAACATCCGCATTGACAAAAATCAAACCATCTACGTTCGGCGCGTCCTTATAGGTACGTCCCACGAAAGCATTCTCGTCTGCCACTTTTCCCTCGATCATAACCTCAAGCACACGGTCTTTCATATCCTCGGCTTTCTCAAAGGCAATCTCCTGCTGCAGCTCCATGATCTCGTCGCGGCGGTCTTCCTTGACCTCCTGCGGTACCTGATCCGGATATCCGGCTGCCGGTGTGTCCTCTTCTGCAGAGTATGCAAACACGCCCAGGCGATCAAATTCCATCTCATCGACGAACCGCATCAGTTCCTCATGATCCTCCTGTGTCTCACCCGGGAAACCGGAAATTAAGGTCGTGCGGAGTGCAATATCTGGGATCTCTTCCCGCAGATGCGCGATCCGCTCCCGAAGCTCCGCCTGATTCGTGCGGCGTCCCATCCGCTTGAGAACGGCATCGCTCGCGTGCTGGATCGGAATATCCAGGTAATGACAGACTTTTTCCTCCGTCTTGATCGCCTGAATCAACTCCTCGGTGATCTCCTCCGGATAACAGTACTGGATGCGGATCCATTCGATTCCATCGATCTGTGCCAGTTCATGTAAAAGTTTCGGCAGGGTCTTCTCTCCATACAAATCCACGCCGTAAAGCGTCGTCTCCTGTGCGACAAGAATCAGTTCCTTCACACCCTGATCCGCGAGCTCCTTTGCCTCTGCGAGAAGCTGCTCCATCGGCACACTGCGGTACGGTCCACGCAGGGACGGGATAATACAATAAGTACACCGTTTGTTACAGCCCTCGGAAATCTTTAAAAAAGCATAATGTCCGCCGGTCGTCACCAGACGTTTGCTCCGCATCTTCGTCTCCGGAAGTTCGGACAAATCGTGGAAATCAGATACCCTCTCGCCCTTCAGCGCCTCCGCCAGCACCTTGCTGACCTCATCATAGCTGGTCGTACCGAGAATACCGTCCACCTCCGGCACCTCCTGCAGGATCTCTTCCTTGTAACGCTGTGCCATACAGCCGCTGACTAAGAGCGCTTTGCAGGTTCCGCTCTTTTTGTACTCTGCCATCTCTAAGATAGTGTTGACACTCTCCTCCTTGGCATCGTTGATAAAGCAGCAGGTATTGACCAAAATGACATCTGCCTCCTGCTCGTCATCGGTAAACGTGTACCCGTCCTGGCTCAGCGAACCCAGCATACGCTCTGCATCAACCAGATTTTTATCGCAGCCAAGGGATATACAAAGTAATTTCATTCAATTCTCTCCTAATACCATATTTAAAAAATTTCTGCAACCATAATCGATTTGAACCGTCACAAAAATTCCATATCGTAACTGTTCAGTACCTTCACAGTCATGCGCAAAAATCCATTAAAAATTGCCTACGGCAATGGGATTTTTGCCTGCTGACCCATGTTTTCGTACGGTCAGCGCAGTAAATGCGCAGACCTACTGAACCGTTACTCTATATCTAAGAAAAGACCATCTCCATGTACATAATGAACACGGGACGGTCTTCTGTCACCTTTTAGACCTCTTCCTCCGGGGAATCGTTCTCTGCTACAATTTTAACCTTAGAATGGTACAGCTCATCGATCGCGATCGAAAGCGGTTTTCTTCCATTCTCAATGACCAGTGCCTCATCACCGGCGATCAGCTGTCTTGCACGCTTTGCAGTCGCAATTACGATGGAGTAACGGCTCTGAATCAGCGGTTCTTTCCCCGGCTCAGCCTCATTGTTTACAACATTAATTAAGTCAAGATATGACGGACGCAGCATCATAATACATCTTTCTCCTTTCAGAATTGCTTCATCTCTTCTTTTATTTTTTCAATCAAAGTCTTGTGATTTTCTGTTCTGGCATGCATCGCCTGAATCAGTGCGTGCATTTCTTCTACACAGCGGTCTACCTCATCATTCACCAGAATGAAATCGTAGTCATCCATCTGCTTGGACTCCTCTGCTGCTCTCGAAAGCCGTGCGGCAATCTTCTCCGGTGTCTCGGTTCCACGACCTGCCAGCCGGTTTCTAAGCTCCCCGGCACTCGGCGGCGTGACAAAAATGAGAACTGCCTCCGGGAATTTCTTCTTGATTTTCAGGGCACCCTGAATCTCAATCTCCAAAAGGACATCCTTGCCCGCTTTCAGGTTGGAAAACACATACTCCTTCGGTGTGCCGTAATAGTTTCCGACATACTGGGCGTATTCGACCAGCTCATCGTGTTCGATCATCTGTTCGAACTCTTCCCGGGTCTTAAAGAAATACTCTCTTCCATCAACCTCGCCCTCGCGCGGTGCGCGGGTGGTCGCGGAGATGGAAAGGGCATAATTGTCATACCGCTCCAGCAATGCACGCATCAATGTTCCCTTGCCTGCCCCTGAAAATCCGGATATAACTGCCAGTACTCCCTGATTATCCATATATTTCGCCTGCTTTCTAAATTCTATCTATTATTACAATATTTCATATTCTCCGTATTTTCACCGCCAACGGCAACCTTCCGTGAATACCTCTTCCAGCATGATCGGCTATTCAATATTCTGAATCTGCTCTCTGACTTTCTCGATCTCTGTCTTGAGTGCAATCGCACAATCGGAAACCTCCAGATCGTTTGCCTTGGAAAGGATCGTATTCGCCTCTCGGTTCATCTCCTGTGCAATGAAATCCAGCTTACGTCCGACGCTTC
>UMFI01046178.1_pt1 | contig 30501 bp, 28 predicted proteins | sample 1964951 | NCBI WGS metagenome assembly UMFI01 (sample SAMEA4836040, study PRJEB28245) | human gut metagenome | biome: gut microbiome; material: fecal sample | place: Denmark | collected 2008 | reverse complement strand
TTAATCAGATTGTTCAGTTTGTAAATATCGTCAGCCATTACGGTACAGATATAGATATTCGGATTGGTAATCGGGTGGTAGATGCAAAGTCACTGTTGGGCGTTATGAGTTTTGGAATTGGAAAACTCCTGGAACTGGTGATTTTGAAGGAATCCTGTGATGACTTAATGGATAAAATCAACTTTTGTATTGTGGCATAAAAATATTGATTTTCAGGGGCAGGACTTGGTCCTGTTCCTTTTTTAATCCCATAGGAAATTGCAAGCGGTTTTTTGCTACAGGGGGTAAATATTCAGTCTTTTGATCTTTCCATCCTCAATCTCAGAAAGGGTTGCCATAACAGGAACAACCTTCCCATTGTAGGTAATAAAATACCAGACAATCCGTTCGTCAAAGTAGCGAATGCCGGAGATGGGGAAGGGGCCGCCGTTAAATCCGAATTTATGGTGGAACATCATTTCAATAGCCATCTTTCCTTCCAGATGCAGGGTATCCATTCCAGCTTTTATCGTGGAGGAGTCATGAATCACGCCGTGATCCGTAAATAAATCAGCCAGTGCGACACAGTCGCCTTTCTGCATACAGTCTATATATTGCTCTAACAATGTCATAACAGTTCTCCTTTCCCTTTAGAAACGTTCTGAGCGCAGCAGGGCATCAATGCCGCCGTCTACAAACAGGATTACTCCATTGATTCCACTGGCCTGAGGCGAAGCAAGAAAGACCATAGCGTTGGTAATTTCTTTGGCATCCAGGAATTCCCTGGTGCCGTAGCGGGTGGGAATGGGAATCAGGAGAGCAGCGTCTCTCTGAGCTTCTGTCATGCCCTGGGTCATGGGGGTGGTTGTATTGCCAGGGGCAACAGAGTTGATACGCAGTCCATCTACAGCCCAGGAGGCAGAGATTCTGCGAACCTATCTTGCAAGTGCATGCTTGGAAGAGCTGTAGCAGGAGGGGGTCAGATTTTGGGGAATTGTATCAGCATATTCAAGAACCCGCTCTTCATCCATGACGTTAGAGAGCATGTCTACTCAGTTCATATGCACAGTCATATTGGTAAGGTAGTTAAATGTTTGTGTGGGGAAAATAGAAAAGAGAATCCGAACAAGTGTTTGCAAATAAGTCTGGTCTGTGATAAAATACAGATCAGTTACGCAAAATACGGACAGGAGACGCCAGAAAGGCTTTCGGAAGCTGCGGCGGATGGAAAAACAAAGGAAAGGTTTGAAGTATGGCAAAGCAGTATATTAAAATACGGGGTGCCAACGAGCACAATCTGAAGAATATTTCTCTGGATATTCCGAGAAATGAGCTGGTGGTGCTGACGGGACTAAGTGGTTCCGGTAAGTCATCTCTGGCATTTGATACTATTTATGCAGAGGGGCAGAGAAGATATATGGAATCTTTGTCTTCTTATGCGAGACAGTTCCTGGGACAGATGGAGAAGCCGGATGTGGAGAGCATTGAGGGACTTTCCCCTGCTATTTCTATTGATCAGAAATCAACCAACAGGAATCCCAGATCTACAGTAGGAACAGTGACAGAGATCTATGACTATCTGAGACTTTTGTACGCCAGAATCGGAATTCCCCACTGTCCCAAGTGTGGGAGAGAGATTCGCAGACAGACCATTGATCAGATGGTAGATCAGATTATGGAGCTGCCGGAGCGGACGAAAATCCAGCTTCTGGCTCCGGTGGTCCGGGGACGGAAGGGGGAGCATGTAAAGCTTCTGGAACAGGCCAGACGCAGCGGCTATGTGAGGGTCCGGATTGACGGAAATCTTTATGAGCTGTCAGAAGAGATTAAGCTGGAGAAAAATATTAAGCACAATATTGAGATCGTGGTGGATCGCCTTGCAGTCAGAGAGGGAATTGAAAAGCGTCTTACAGATTCGATAGAGACTGTTATGGGGCTTTCAGATGGTCTGATGCTGGTGGATGTGATTGGAGGAGAATCCATTCAGTTCAGCATGAATTTTTCCTGCCCGGACTGCGGCATCAGTATTGAGGAGGTAGAACCCAGAAGCTTTTCTTTTAACAATCCCTTTGGGGCATGTCCGGACTGCTTTGGTCTGGGATACAAGATGGAGTTTGATGAGGATTTGATGATTCCGGATAAATCTCTAAGCATCCTGCAGGGAGCGATTGTGGTACTTGGATGGCAGTCCTGTACGGACAAGGGAAGCTTTACCAGAGCTATTTTAGATGCTCTTGCAAAGGAATACGGATTTGATTTGGATACGCCTTTTGAAGAGTATCCCAAAGAAATCCACGATGTGTTGATTTATGGAACCGAAGGCCGGGAGATTAAGGTTCATTATAAGGGGCAAAGGGGAGAAGGTGTTTACGATGTGGCCTTTGAAGGCCTTCTGAAAAATGTTGAGCGGAGATACCGGGAAACCTATTCCGAGAATTCCAAGGCGGAATATGAGACATTTATGCGGATTACTCCCTGTAAGGCATGTAAGGGACAGCGGCTGAAGCCCAGCTCACTTGCCGTAACCGTAGGGGATCAGAATATTTATCAGGTAACAGAGCTTTCTATCCGCAGATGTAGGGAGTTTATGGAGAACCTGAAGCTGACACAGATGCAGGAATCGATCGGCGCACAGATTTTAAAGGAAGTGAAGGCAAGGCTGGACTTTCTGTTAAATGTGGGTCTGGAGTATCTGTCACTGTCGAGAGCCACAGGAACCCTTTCCGGCGGAGAGGCCCAGCGAATCCGTCTGGCAACTCAGATTGGCTCCGGTCTGGTGGGCGTTGCCTATATTCTGGATGAGCCAAGTATTGGTCTTCACCAGCGGGACAATGACAAGCTGCTTTCTACTCTGCTTCACCTGCGGGATCTGGGAAATACGGTTCTTGTTGTGGAGCATGATGAGGATACAATGCGGGCGGCGGATTATATTGTGGATATCGGGCCGGGAGCCGGAGAACATGGCGGACAGGTGGTGGCAGCTGGTACGGCAGAGGAAATTATGCAGTGTCAGGAGTCCGTGACAGGCGCTTATCTGAGCGGACGGATTCAGATTCCAGTGCCGGAGAAGCGCAGAATTCCTACAGGCTGGTTGACAGTTCGGGGAGCGGCAGAAAACAATCTGAAACAGATTGATGTTCGTTTTCCTCTGGGCGTGATGACCTGCGTAACCGGTGTATCTGGCTCAGGCAAGAGTTCTCTGGTCAATGAGATCCTTTACAAGGCTCTGGCGCGGAAGCTGAACAGGGCAAGAACCATTCCGGGAAAGTTCAAGAAACTGGAGGGCGTGGAGCAGCTGGATAAGGTTATCGCTATTGATCAGTCTCCTATTGGAAGAACGCCTCGCTCAAATCCTGCTACCTATACAGGTGTGTTTGACATGATCCGGGATTTGTTTGCATCTACCCCTGATGCAAAGGCAAAGGGATATAATAAGGGGCGCTTCAGCTTTAATGTAAAAGGCGGCCGGTGTGAGGCCTGCAGCGGCGATGGAATTATCAAGATTGAGATGCATTTTCTTCCGGATGTCTATGTACCCTGTGAGGTCTGCGGCGGAAAGCGGTATAATCGGGAGACTCTGGAGGTTCGCTATAAGGGAAAGAGCATTTACGATGTCCTGAATATGACGGTGGAGGAGGCGATGAGCTTCTTTGAGAATATTCCTTCGATTTATCGGAAGATTTCTACACTGAATGATGTGGGGCTTTCGTATATTCGTCTGGGGCAGCCATCCACAGAGCTTTCCGGCGGAGAGGCCCAGCGAATTAAGCTGGCTACAGAGCTGAGCAGGAGAGGAACAGGAAAGACGATTTATATTCTGGATGAGCCTACGACAGGACTTCATTTTGCAGATGTTCATAAACTGGTGGAAATTCTCAGAAGGCTTTCAGATGGTGGAAATACGGTTGTAGTGATTGAACACAATCTGGATGTGATCAAATCTGCAGATTATCTGATTGATATTGGCCCGGAGGGCGGAGAAGGCGGCGGCAGAGTGATTGCCGAAGGAACTCCGGAAGAGGTTGCAGAAAATCCGGAGTCCTATACAGGTAGATATGTGAAGCGGTATCTGAAATAATAGCTCAGTCTTGCTGCAGCTGTCTGGCAATCTCAACCACTTCCTCCAGCTGTTTGATCTGGAAGTCTGCCAGAGACTGATCAAAATGAAAGCGGGAATCATAAAGGGCAGCAATATGCATTCCCGCCCGATATGCTGCAGTAACGCCAAAGGTTGAATCTTCTACAGCCAGACACTGATTTTCCGGAAGGTTCAGTTTTTCGGCGGTATAGTGATAGATTTCCGGATCCGGCTTACTGCGTTTAAACTGTGCGCCAGAGACAATTTCTTCAAAATAATGATGAATGTTATTTTCGGTCAGAACCCGGTGAATAATCGGCAGACCGGTGGAGGAGGCCAGGGCCAGTCGAAGCCCCATTTCCTGAAGCCGGTCGAGGAGGCCAGGGATTTCTTTCCGAAAGATACGGCGGTAGTCCATCTGCGCGTAAACATCTACAGAGGCGCGGAATTCATCCCGCAGCTGCTGCCAGGTCTGGCCATTGTGGACGGCACGGGCCATACAGCTCCATGCGTCTTCCCGGGAGGATCCTACCATGCCGAACAGATCCTCCAACTGCACCTGGGGATTTTTCGTTCGGGCAAATTCCAGCTCCATTTTCAGATATTCCAGTTCGCTGTCTATGATGATTCCATCCATATCAAAAATGACTGCTTTTATCATAAGCTTTTCCACCTCTTTTTTATTTCTGTGCTCGTTCAGCCATGTGAGGATTCAGACAGAAAAATGCTCTGAATGCTTGTTTTTCCAGAAGTTTTCCAGTCTGAAGCGTCGAGAAAATACTTTCTTAATTTAATGCAATAAAGTAATTCTTGCAACAAAAAATGCGTCTGAGAGGAATCGAACCTCCGCACGCGGCTCCGGAGGCCACTGCTCTATCCACTGAGCTACAGACGCATCTTCTATATAATACTATATTTTTTTTTGTTTTGCAAGGGGTATTATTGCTTTTTTTTTTGTATTTTGCTATGATAAGGATCTGGACAATCCCATGGAGGTGGTGGAATGAAAGAAAACAAAAGATTTCGGAAACGGAGCGGGGCGGACGAAGAGCAGAGGGCTCTTTTGACAGCAGCAGCCATTCCGTTAATCGTGATTATATTAATGATTATTATTGTGATTGCAGATCATGGCAAGGCAAAAGAGACAGAAAATCAGGAGCCTTCCACGACCATGGAAGCAGAGACAGGGAATGAATCAGAGCTGCAGACCGGGGAAGCAGAGGCGGAAGGTGAGTCAGAATCAGAAGCTGTGGAGATTCCGGAAATGGAGGGACTGCAGAGGGACCGGGTTCCGGAAATTCTCAGTCTGATGAAGAGCTATTTTGCAGCCAGAGAGGATTCTGATGCAGAGACCATGAGCCGGATTTACGGAAGAGGCGAGCAGACGGAAGCTGAGTTGGAGGAAGAGCGGAAACGGCTGCGCAGCAATGCCAAGTATGTACAGGAATTTGAAAATATTGCCACCTATGTGATGGATGGAGAAACGGCAGATACCTGGCTGGTGTATACCCTTTACGACATCCGTTTTTATTCGGCAGAGACAGCGGCTCCTATGATTATGTGGTGCTATGTGTACCGTGATGCAGAGGGCAATTATCTGATTCGCAGCAACGATGCCCTGACAGAGGCGGAGATTGATTTTGCAGATCGAATCAGCCATTCTGAGGAAGTGCGCCGGCTGGCATCGGGAGTAAATGTAAAGCTTAAGGAGGCTTTAACTGCTGACGAGGAGCTGAATTCCATTTACGGCGTACTGAGAGACGGTTCACCTGTTTATGGGGAAGAGCCGGAGCAGAGAATTGTTGTAGCGGAGACGACAGCTGCCAGCGAGGAGACTTCTGCAGAGGAAGAGACAGAAGCTTCCGAAGAGGCAGAGACAGAGGAAAGCCAGTCGGAAGCTGAGGAGGAGACGATAGAGGCGTTTGTGCCGGAGGAGTCCGGGCAGCAGGAAACTGCAGAAGCTCAGGAACCGGATGCTTCTGGGGAGAGCAGCGTACAGAGCAGTACAGCAGCAGCGCCGGGAGCATAAAGACAGGAGAAGATCCGTCTTTTGAGCAGAAGCGTCCTATGGGAAAGCAGAAGCGCCAGATATCTGAAAAATGATGGATATGCGGATGCGTGACAGAAAACTGCATTTTCAAGAAGCAGGGTAAGAACAGAATTTGAAAGAATCATACACAGAGAGCAGGATGAAAACATGGAAACGATGAATGTAAAGGATTTTTATTTTGATTTGCCACAGGAGCTGATTGCCCAGGATCCTCTCGAGGATCGGTCTGCATCCAGACTTTTGGTGCTGGATAAAGAAACCGGTGAAATTGAACACAGACACTTCCGGGATATTGTTTCTTATTTAAAACCGGGGGACTGCCTTGTGATCAACGATACTAAGGTAATTCCGGCGCGGCTGTTTGGCGTGAAGGAGGACACCAGAGCAAAGATTGAGGTACTGCTGTTAAAACGTCGGGAAAATGATATTTGGGAGACGTTGGTGAAGCCGGGAAAAAAGTGCCGTCCTGGTGCAGTGCTGGAGTTTGGAGACGGATTGTTAAAGGGAACCGTTCTGGATGTTGTAGATGAAGGGAACCGTCTCATTCAGTTTTCTTACGATGGTATTTTTGAGGAGATTCTGGATCAGCTGGGTCAGATGCCTCTTCCTCCCTATATTACGCATCAGCTGCAGGATAAAAACCGTTATCAGACAGTGTATGCAAAGCACGAAGGATCTGCAGCAGCACCGACAGCCGGACTGCATTTTACAAAGGAGCTTCTGGATGAAATCCAGAAAATGGGTGTAAAAATTGCTCATGTTACCCTCCATGTAGGACTGGGAACTTTCCGCCCGGTAAAGGTGGAAAACGTCCTGGAGCACCATATGCATTCGGAATTTTATATGGTAGAGGAAGCAGAAGCACAGAAAATCAATGAGACAAAGGCTGCAGGCGGGCGGGTGATCTGTGTGGGAACTACCAGCTGCAGAACCATTGAGTCAGCCACAGGAGAAGACGGAATTCTGCGGGCAGGAAGCGGCTGGACTGAGATTTTTATTTATCCGGGATATCAGTTTAAGATTCTGGATTGTCTGATCACCAATTTCCACCTGCCGGAATCCACTCTGGTGATGCTGGTTTCAGCCCTGGCAGGAAGAGAGCATGTGCTTCATGCCTATGATGAGGCTATTCAGGAGCGCTATCGTTTCTTCAGCTTTGGGGATGCGATGTTTATACGATGACAATAACAGATTTGCAGGAATAAGAGATATTGATTGAAAGGGGAAAATCCGTATTATATTTCGGGTCTTCCCCTTTTTATCTTTTTCTGTTTTTCGGAACATCTGGTGCGGATTGACAAAATCAAAAGAATATACGAAAATAGCAGTATACCATACCGGGGAACATGAAAGCTCCCTGGATTTTCGGGAAAGAGCAGAGGAAAGGACAGAATATGGAACCAATTCGTTTGAATAAATATTTAAGTGAACAGGGTGTTTGTTCTCGCCGGGAGGCAGATCGCCTCATTGAGGCAGGAAAGGTGACCATTGACGGACGGAAGGCCGGAATGGGAGAAAAAGTAACCGGACAGGAAAAGATTGTATGTGATGGAAAACCGGTTGGGCAGGGAGCCGGGGAAAAAAAGGTGAAGCCGGTTTTGCTGGCGGTGAATAAGCCGAGAGGAGTGGTCTGCACTACTTCTGACAAGGATCGGGCCATGAATGTGGTAGAGCTGATTCATTATCCTGCCAGAGTATACCCGGTGGGACGTCTGGATAAGGATTCGGAAGGACTGCTTTTGATGACCAATCAGGGAGATCTGGCGAATGAGATTATGCATGCGGGAAATTTTCATGAGAAGGAATATATCGTAACCGTGGATCAGCCCTTCAATTCTGCATTTATTAAAAAAATGCAGGAGGGAGTAGAGCTGAAGGAGCTGGAGGTGACAACAAGACCCTGTAAGGTGAAGGCACTTGGAAAGAAAACTTTTCAGATTACACTGACTCAGGGACTGAACCGGCAGATCCGCCGGATGTGTGAGGCGCTGGGCTATCATGTAGTGACCTTAAAGCGAGTGCGTATTATGAATATTCATCTGGGCAGACTGAATACGGGGGATTACCGGAGAGTGACTCCCCAGGAGCTGGAGGAGCTGCAGTGGCAGCTGGAACAGGCCAGAATGGAACGGGAAGAGGAGGAGTCATAATTTATGGAACAGAATCAGGACAGAAGGCTTTTCCGGATGAAGGAGCTGATTGGAATTTTGTCAGAAGCGGCTAAGACCTATTACCAGGAAAGCCGGGAAATTATGAGTAATTTCCAGTACGACAGGATGTATGATGAGCTGCTTGAACTGGAAAAGGAAACAGGAGTGGTGATGGCAGGAAGCCCGACACAGAAGGTAGGCTATGAGGTATTAAGCGAGCTTCCCAAGGAGGAGCATGAGGCTCCAATGCTGTCTTTGGATAAAACAAAGGATGTTGGAGCACTTCAGGAGTGGCTGGGCAGCCAGAAAGGAATTTTGTCCTGGAAGCTGGACGGTTTGACCATTGTGCTGACCTATGAGGGAGGAGAGCTTGTCAAGGCCGTTACCAGAGGAAATGGGGAAATTGGGGAGGTAATTACGGGAAACGCCCGTGTGTTTGCCAATGTTCCTTTGCGGATTTCCTATCAGGGAACCTTGATCATACGGGGAGAGGCAGTGATCAAATATTCGGATTTTGCCCGGATAAATGAAGAGATCGAGGATGTGGATGCCAGATATAAGAATCCCAGAAATCTGTGCAGTGGGTCTGTGCGCCAGCTGAATAATCAGATTACAGCACAGAGAAATGTTCACTTTGAGGCATTTATGCTGGTGCGGGCTGACGGCGTGGATTTTGGAAATTCCCGGAAGCAGCAGTTTCAGTGGCTGGAGAGTCAGGGCTTTGATGTTGTAGAGTACCAGGAGGTGGATACAGAGAGCCTTCCGGAGGCGGTTTCTGTATTTGCAGAAAAAATCCAGACCTATGACATTCCCTCAGACGGACTGGTGCTTCTGATGGATGATATTGCTTATGGGGATTCCCTTGGACGGACGGCAAAATTTCCCCGCAATTCCATTGCATTTAAATGGGCTGATGAAATCAGAGAAACCCATTTAAAGGAAATTGAGTGGAGCGCTTCCCGCATAGGTCTTATTAATCCCGTGGCGATTTTTGAACCGGTGGAGCTGGAGGGAACTACTGTCAGCAGGGCCAGTGTTCACAATATCAGTATTATGGAGGCTCTGGAACTGGGAGAGGGAGATGTGATTACGGTTTACAAGGCCAATATGATTATCCCTCAGATTGCAGAAAACCTGACGCGCAGCGGTACCATTTCGATTCCCGGCAACTGTCCTGTCTGCGGCGGAGAAACGCAGATTCGCCAGGTTAAGGATGTGAAGGCCCTTTACTGCACAAATCCGGACTGTCAGGCAAAAAAAGTAAAGAGCTTTGCCCTTCTGGTCAGCAGGGATGCCTTAAATATTGATGGACTTTCCGAGGCAACCTTAGAGAGGTTTATTGCGGCAGGCTTTATTCACACCTACGCGGATATTTTTCATCTGGATCGCCATCAGGAGGCTATTGTTTCCATGGAGGGCTTCGGTCAGAAGTCCTATGACAACCTGGTGGCAGCTGTGAAAAAAGCTTCAGATACTACTTTTCCAAGGGTGATTTACGGACTGGGAATCACCGGAATCGGTCTTGCAAATGCAAAAATGCTGTGTCGGGAATTCCATTATGATTTTGCAGCCATGCGGTCTGCAGACAGGGAGGCCCTGACGGCAGTGGATGGAATTGGCGAGGTTCTGGCCGATGCGTGGATTTCCTATTTCCAGAATGAGAAAAACAATCAGCTGGTGGACAGCCTTCTGGCGGAGCTGACCATAGAGCAGGGGTCAGGAAACCAGGGGGAAGCAGTTTTAGAAGGAAAGGTGTTTGTTATCACAGGAACGGTAGAGCATTTTGCCAATCGAAAGGCGCTACAGGAGGAGATTGAGCGCCTGGGAGGAAAGGCTACCGGCTCGGTGACGTCAAAAACCTCGTATCTGATTAACAATGATGTAACGTCCAATTCTTCAAAAAATAAGAAGGCAAGAGAACTGGGAATTCCCGTCATTTCAGAAGAGGATTTCCTGAATATGATCGGAGGAACAGAAAATGCCAATTAAAGTACAAAACGAACTGCCGGCTAGAGCCATTCTTGAGTCAGAAAACATTTTCGTCATGGATGAAAAAAGGGCGCTGAGTCAGGATATCCGTCCGCTCCAGCTGGTGATTCTGAATTTAATGCCCTTGAAGGAGGAAACAGAGCTGCAGATTTTAAGGGCTTTGTCCAATACGCCTCTGCAGGTGGACTGTACCTTTTTGATGCTTTCTACCTATGTATCCAAAAATACGTCAGCCAGCCATATTAATAAATTTTATGTGAATTTTGAGGATATTCGAAAGCATAAATACGACGGCATGATTATTACAGGCGCGCCGGTGGAGAACATGGAATTTGAAGACGTGGATTACTGGGAGGAGCTAAAGTCTATTATGGACTGGAGCACTACCCACGTTCATTCCACCCTTCATATCTGCTGGGGAGCTCAGGCCGGACTGTATTTTCATTATGGAATTCCCAAATATCCCAGGGAGAAGAAGCTGAATGGGGTATACAGCCATAAGGTGCTTCACCATAAGGTTCCGCTGGTGAGAGGGCTGGATGATTATGTCATGTGCCCTCACTCTCGTTATACGGAGGTACGCAGTGAGGATATCCGGAAACACGAGGATCTGAATATTCTGGCAGAATCAGAGGAGGCAGGGGTGCTTCTTGTGGTGAATGAGGACGGAAGCAGAATTTTTATTCAGGGACATCCGGAGTATGATCGGATGACACTGAACAATGAATTTCACCGGGATCAGGGGAGAGGGCTGAATCCGGAGCTGCCCTGTCACTATTATCCAGACGATAATCCGGAAAACCGGCCGGTTCTGACCTGGAGAAATCTTTCCAACACAGTTTACGCCAACTGGCTGAACTATTATGTATATCAGACAACACCTTATATTCTTACAGAAGAGGAATGAAAGGAGGATTCCTGGTGCGCGATTTAAATGTCAGATATCTGGAACGTCTTTCGGATCTGTATCCTACGATTGCGGAAGCATCGACAGAGGTGATTAACCTGGAGGCTATTTTAAATCTTCCTAAAGGAACAGAGCATTTTCTGACAGATATTCACGGAGAATACGAAGCCTTTTCTCATGTAATGAAAAATGGCTCCGGCTCGGTTCGACGCAAGGTCAATGATATTTTCGGAAATACGCTGTGCATGGAGGATAAGCAGGAGCTGGCAACGCTCATTTATTATCCCAGAGAGAAAATGAATCAGATTCTGGGAAAGGTTTCCGATAGGGAGGACTGGTATCGGATTACCATGTACCGTCTAATCGAGGTCTGCAAGCAGTCTGCCAGCAAATATACCCGGTCCAAGGTGAGAAAGGCTCTGCCTTCGGAATTTGCCTATGTAATAGAAGAACTGATTACGGAGAAGGTCAATGTGCCGGACAAGGAATCCTACTACAATGCCATTATTCAGACCATTATCCGGGTGGGACGGGTGGAGGAATGTATCATTGCTCTCTGCCGCCTGATTCAGCGGCTGGTTGTGGATCATCTGCATATTCTGGGAGATATTTATGATCGGGGACCAGGACCGCATCTGATCATGGATGAACTGATGGCTCATCATTCGGTGGATATTCAGTGGGGAAATCATGATATTCTGTGGATGGGGGCGGCAGCAGGACAGAGAGGGTGCATTGCCAATGTGATCCGGATCTGTGCCCGTTATGGAAATCTTGACATTCTGGAGGACGGCTATGGAATTAACCTCCTTCCTCTGGCAACCTTTGCAGTGAATACTTACCGGGAGGATCCCTGCACCTGCTTTAAGCTGAGAGGCGGCGGGATTTACAATGCCAAGGAGATGGAAGCAGATCTGAAAATGCATAAGGCCATTTCTATCATTCAGTTTAAGGTGGAGGGACAGATTATCAAGGCGCATCCGGAAATGGGGCTGGAGGATCGCAATCTGCTTCATCGGATTGACTATGAAAAAGGAACTATTTTCCTGGATGGAAAAGAGTATCCGCTTCTGGATACGAATTTTCCCACCATTGATCCGGCAGATCCCTATGCCCTGACTGCGGAAGAGGCGGACATTATGGAACGGCTGGAACGAGCTTTCTTAAATTGTGAGAGGCTTCAGCGGCATATGCGGTTTCTGTTGTCCCGGGGAAGCCTGTATAAGGTATACAATGGCAATCTGCTGTATCATGGCTGTGTTCCCTTAAATGAGGACGGAACCTTAAAAACAGTAACGGTCTGCGGAGGCCGATACCAGGGAAAGCAGCTTTATGAGGTGCTGGATGGGTATATTCGAAAGGGCTTTGTGGCAGTGGATCCGGCAGAACGGGAAAATGGAAGAGATCTGATGTGGTATATCTGGCTTCACCGGGATTCTCCTCTGTTTGGAAAAGATAAGATGGCTACCTTTGAGCGGTATTTTCTTGCAGAAAAGGAAACCCATCAGGAAAAGAAAAATCCTTACTATCGTTTTCTGGAGGATGAAGAGGTGGTGAACCGGATTCTGGAGGAATTCGGATTGTCGCCGGAAACAGGACATATTATCAACGGCCATGTGCCTGTAAAATCAAAAAACGGTGAGAATCCTGTCAAGTGCGGCGGAAAGGTACTGGTAATTGACGGCGGATTTTCCAAAGCTTATCAGAAAGAAACAGGGATTGCCGGATATACGCTGATTTACAATTCCTATGGTCTGATTCTGGCAGCCCACGATCCCTTTGAATCTACAGAAGCAGCGATTGAAAAGGGAAGCGATATCCATTCAGAAACCATTGTGGTGAAGCGGGGGGAGAAAAGAAAGCTGGTAGGCGACACTGATGTAGGAATGACTCTCAAGGAAAATATTGCGGATCTGGAGAAGCTTTTGGAGGCCTATCGGACAGGCGCTCTGGCAGAGCGGATTCGGAAAAAATAACAAATGGAAAAGAGGACAAGATCATGGAACAGATGATTCTGGCATCTGCCTCCCCAAGAAGACTGGAGCTTCTTCGGCAGGTAGGAATAGAACCGGTGGTAGAGCCCAGCCATGTGCAGGAGGTAATCACAAGCACGATACCGGGAGAGGTAGTTATGGAGCTGTCCCGGCAAAAGGCGGAGGATATTGCAGGGCTGCACAGAGGGGAGCCGGTGATCGTGCTGGGAGCAGATACGGTGGTGGCGGCTGACGGTAAAATTCTGGGGAAGCCAAAGGATCGGGAGGACGCTATCTGTATGGTAAAGCTTCTGCAGGGCCGGAGTCATCAGGTTTATACAGGAGTAACCCTGGTATTCTGTGGAGAAAATTCTTCACAGAACACCAGCCCTGTCATTACCTTTTTTGAAGAGACAGAGGTTTGCGTATTTCCCATGACGGACAGTCAGGTGGAAGCCTATGTGGATACAAAAGAACCCATGGACAAGGCAGGGGCTTATGGCATACAGGGGAAATTTGCTGCTTATGTCAAAGGCATTGTCGGGGACTACAATAATGTAGTGGGACTCCCTGTAGGGAGAGTGTGTCAGGAACTTGGAAAGCGGGGAATCAAGTTTTAAGGATACAGAAAATGAAAGGCAAAGGAAGCCTGAGGTCAGGAGGCTTCCTTTGCTTTCTCTGCAAATTCTGTTGTTACCAGCTTTTCGTAGGGAACCCGGGTATTCAGTTCACCCGCTTCCTCAAGAATATTCTGCAGCAGTTCAAAGCTGCTTTTTTCAAATATCAAATCGTTTTTCCAGGTATCCTGGGCTTTATATCGTTCAACAATAGCAATAATGTTTTCCAGAGGCGTTTCTGGAAACTGAGGCTGAATGGTTTTTGCAATTTCTTCTGATGGATGGGTATTTACATACTGCATCCCTTTTTGAAGTGCATTGGTAAATTTCTGAATGATGTCAGGATGGGAATCCAGATAGCTTTTTCTGGCACAGTAGGCAGTGTAGGGAACATAGCCGGAATCTGTGCCAAGAGAGGCAACCACATATCCCTTTCCTTCCAGCTCCAGACCAGTGGCAAAGGGCTCAAATTCAACTGTATAGTCGCTTGTATTTCCCGCAAAGGCTGCAGCAGTAAGGCCAAACTGAATACTCTGATCAATGGTGAGATCGGTTTTGGGATCAATGCCATTTTTCTTCAGAATATATTCAAAAACCATCTGGGGCATTCCTCCGGCTCTTCCGCCCAGAACCGTTGTTCCTTTCAGCTTCTGCCAGGAAAAGGAAGGATCCGGGTGTCTTGCCACAAGGAAGTTTCCGGCTCTTTGGGTCAGCTGGGCAAAATTGACAGCATAGTCCGGCGCATCCTGGGCAAAGGTATAAATACTGGCCTCTGATCCCATAAAGCCAATGTCAGCGTCGCCGGACAGAAGGGCTGTCATAACCTTGTCGGCTCCTGCTCCATTGACCAGAGTCAGGTCAAGACCTTCTTCTGTAAAATATCCCAGTTCAATGGCTGCATACTGAGGGGCATAAAAGACAGAATGGGCTACTTCATTTAAAGTAACTGGGGTCATACCGGTTTTACTTTTTCCAGAGCAGCCGGAAAGAGCGACAGCGGCGGACAGGGCGGCTGCCAGAAAAAAATAAGGGGTGATTTTTTTCATCATATTCCTCCTGAGAGAAGATTTCCTAATATAATGTATCAGAAAATTGACAGAAGGTGTCTGTCCGGTCAGAAAATTTTACAGACGCTTTTTCAGGAAAGAAAAAACGGACACGATTTTACATAGATTTAACATAAATTTTAAATGATGAGGTAGAAAGTAAAAATACCATTATGATATGATGAAAACCGTGTTAACAACATACACAGAATCAAAAAGCATGAAGAAAAGAATATGGGCGGGATAATCCCGCATACGGAGGAAAAGAGAGGATGAGTGGAACCATGGAAGTGGCGTTTGGTATGGCCGGAGGGCTTGCTCTGTTTTTGTATGGCATGAACAGTATGAGTGATGCTCTGCAGAAGGCGGCTGGAGAGAGAATGAAAAGCATTTTAAGCTTTTTGACCAAGAATCCAGTAATGGGAGCCCTGGCCGGAGCACTGGTAACAGCTGTGCTGCAGTCCAGCTCTGCCACAACAGTTATGGCAATCGGCTTTGTCAGCGCCGGGCTGATGAGCTTGCCTCAGGCGATTTCAGTTATTTTCGGAGCAAACGTTGGTACGACTATGACAGCTCAGCTGCTGGCATTTCAGATCAGCGATTATATTTATCCGATTATCTTTATCGGTTTTCTGATGAATTTTGCAGGAAAATCAGAAAAATTAAAGAATGTCGGTCTTGTGATTTTTTCTTTTGGACTTTTATTTGAAGGAATTGAGATTATGGGAAGTGTGATGAAGCCTTTGGCTGGAAGTCCCTTCTTCATTAATCTGATTGGAAAGGTGTCTCAGATTCCGATTCTGGGAGTTTTGGTTGGTCTTTTCATGACACTGGTTGTTCAGTCCAGCTCTGCCACGATTGCGGTGCTTCAGAATTTTGCCTCTCAGGCCGGGCCCGACGGTGTCAGCAGTGTGATTGGCCTTGCAGGAGCAATCCCGATTCTTTTGGGTGACAACATTGGTACGACCATTACAGCGCTTCTTGCATCCATTGGGCAGTCTAAGAATGCAAAGCGGACGGCAGTGGCCCACAGCGTATTTAATATTACAGGAAGCATTGTATTCTTGTTTATGATTCCTGTTCTGACGGCTTTTGTGCAGATGATTTCTCCCAAGGGGCCGGAGGTGGCTGTTATTTCCCGCCAGATTGCAAATGCCCATACAACCTTTAACGTTGTCTGTACCCTGGTATGGCTTCCTTTGATTGCGGTTATGGTAAAAATCGTAAAACTGATTATTCCGGGAGAAGATCAGAATGAAAATCAGGCATTCCAGGCTAAGTTCCTGGATGAGAAGGTGATTGGGCAGCCGGTTGCAGCTATGTATCTCGTTTCCCAGGAGTTAAATCGGGGAGCAGAGCTGGCAGAGGGAATGCTTGATTTGGCTAAGGAGTCTCTTACCGGAACCAACCGAAAAGAGGCGCGGATGGAGTTTGCAGCTTCCTGCAGTGCTCTGGAGCGTCTTCAGAAGAATATTTCCCAGTATCTGACGAAAATGCTGTCCAGCGGCGCTATGACAGAAATTCAGGCGGAAAAAACAGCAGGTCTCTTATCAGTATCAAACAATCTGGAGCGTATTACGGAGCGGTGCAGCGACATTCTGCAGATTGTAGAAAAGGTGCAGAATGAAAACCGCCAGATTTCTGATGAGGCAGTGGGAGAACTGAAAAACTGTTTTGCTATTCTGAACTATCTTTTTGAACATGCAATGGAGGCGGTTCGCACAGGTGACTGGGAGGCGGCAAGGAAGGTAAGCCGCAGTAAAAATAAAATGAGAAAGGCACAGAAGCAGTTTACAAAGGCCCATATGGCCAGAGTAAAGAAGAATCTTTGTGATTCGTCCATGCTGGAGGATTTTTCTAATCTTTTGTACAATCTGGATCGAATTGCCGATAACTGTGTCAGCATCGCGGAAGAGGCTCTGGACGATGTGATTTTTGTGAATCTGGAGGAGATGCATAAAGAGGAAGGTACTGTGTAAAGCAGTATCTTCTTTTTTTTGGAAAGTTCTGAAAGAATCTGTTTGCATACAGGTATCAGCTGTGCTATGATGTTTCTACAGTAAAGTGGGAAAGTGCTACTGAATACAGAAATACGAGGGAGGAAAAAGAAATGAGGTTTTTTGTAGATACAGCAAATGTAGACGAGATCAGAAAAGCAAATGATATGGGGATTATCTGCGGAGTTACCACAAATCCTTCTCTGATTGCAAAGGAGGGACGAGATTTTCATCAGGTGATTCAGGAAATCGCCTCGATTGTGGATGGTCCGATCAGCGGGGAGGTAAAGGCAACGACAGAGGATGCAGAGGGTATGGTGAAGGAAGGACGGGAAATTGCCGCAATCCACCCCAATATGGTTGTAAAGATCCCCATGACAGCCGAAGGCTTAAAGGCTGTGAAAATTTTAAGCACCGAGGGAGTGAAGACCAATGTGACTCTGATTTTTACAGCGGCTCAGGCACTTCTTGCTGCAAGAGCAGGCGCAACCTATGTCTCTCCCTTCCTGGGACGTCTGGATGATATTTCTACGCCGGGAATTGAGCTGATTGAAGATATTACAGAGATTTTCATGGTTCACAATCTGGATACCCAGGTGATTGCTGCAAGCATCCGCAATCCGATCCATGTGATAGACTGTGCAAAAGCCGGTGCAGACATTGCCACAGTTCCCTATAAGGTTCTTATGCAGATGATTCACCATCCACTGACAGACGCAGGAATTGCCAAATTCCAGGCAGATTACAGAGCTGTGTTCGGTGAATAGAAAACGCGGGGGAAGGTTATGAATTACAAAATGATTGTGCTGGATCTGGATGGTACTCTGACCAACAGAGACAAGGTGATTACAGATAAGACCCGTCATGCCTTGATGGAAGCCCAGAAAAGGGGAAAAAAGGTTGTTCTTGCATCCGGACGGCCTACCTACGGCGTAGTTCCCCTGGCTGAGGAGCTGGAGCTGGGAAAATATGGCGGCTGTATTCTGTCCTTTAACGGCGGTATTATTATGGATTGCCGGACAGGAGAGGTGCTTTTTCAAAAAAAGCTTCCGGCAGAGGCGAACCGGAAAATTATTGGTCTGGCTCAGGAGGAAAGGGTAAGCAGTATTCTGACCTACCAGGACGGTCTGATTATTACGGACAACGAAGAATGCCCCTACGTGAAGATTGAAGCAGGGATTAATCACCTGAAGGTGCGTCAGGTGGACTCTATGGCTGACTATGTGGATTTTTCTGTGCCTAAGTTTCTGATGTGTGATGACGGAGATTATCTGGCGCTGACAGAAGCCAGAGTAAAGGCGGCGCTGGGACGTGATTTCAGTGTGTACCGGTCAGAACCCTTTTTCCTGGAGATTCTTCCAAAGGGCATTGACAAGGCTCAGAGCCTTTCTCAGCTTCTGAAAGTGCTTGGTATCGAGCGGGAAGAGATGATCGCCTGCGGAGACGGGTATAACGATATTTCCATGATTCAGTATGCAGGTCTGGGCGTTGCAATGGAAAATGCGGTGCTTCCTGTGAGAAAAGCAGCAGATTATGTAACTCTTTCTAATAATGATGACGGTGTTGCCCATGTAGTTGAAAAGTTTTTGCTGTAAAACTATAGACTTTAAAATTTTACTGTGCTAAACTATGAAAGAAGACTATCAGGTCAATCATGAAAGGAAAGAAGGGAACCCCGGTCTATGAATAAGAAAATAAAAACAGAAGCAGTGGATCATCTGTTTCAGGCAATTTTGACACTGAAAAACCCGGAAGAATGCTATATCTTTTTTGAGGACGTATGTACGGTTAATGAGCTCTTATCTCTGTCACAGCGTTATGAGGTAGCCAAAATGCTTCGGGAGAAAAAAACCTACCTGGAAATAGCAGAGAAAACCGGTGCGTCTACAGCAACCATCAGCCGGGTCAATCGCTCTTTGAATTATGGCAATGACGGCTATGATATGGTATTTGCCAGACTGTCGGAAAAGGACGGGGAAGAATAAAAGAGGGCTAACTAAATTATAAGAGAGCATAAGAAAAAGCGCTGGTTTCAGCGCTTTTTTCTGGTCTCTGAAGTGTCAGTCTCTGATTCTTCACGAAGCTGATCGATCATCATTTCTACCATTTGTTTTTTTAAATAGACATCAAAGGACAGCTCACTGATAAAGGCAAACAGCTGTAAATACTCCTGATCTTCTACAGGAAAATCGGCAAAGGTTTTTTCAGAAGCCTGAAACTTGGCCTGAATATCTGCTTTTAACCGTTCCATCTGCTGATCCTCCAGGGAGAATACCTCCTCATAAATCCGGCTCAGGGAAGGCTCTGCGCTGCTGTTAAAGTGCTGTTCCGTAATAGGACGAAACAGCTGTTCAATATCGTGAAAAGAAAGCAGGTTCTTGTAATAGTAGATAAACAACAGAAGAATCAGATGTTCCTTGCTGTATTTTTTCTTTACAGGGGGCGGAAGCAGGTTGTTCTTTGCATAGTTGTTGATCATAGTTTTTGTAAGAGCCTTGTCTTCCGGATTCCGCTTAGCTTTTCTCAGATGCTCTTCCATAAAGGAGGTCACCTGATCCATGTAGAGATCGATCTCCGGGATTTTTTCCAGCTTGATATAGGAGATGGTTCCCAGACGATCCAAAATGTCATTCAGTCGTTCCTTGTTTGTTTTCATTTGCTCACCTCTGACCCTATTATATAGTATTGAAAACCAGATGACAAGAGGGTGAGGAAATACTTTGCATAAATTTTCCTGTTTCTCCATATACTGTTTTTGTAAAGGAGGAACGAATACTATGGCGAGACGAGCGAGGAAAACACCGCTGGAAAAATGTCAGGAGGAGCTTTTGACGGTGAAGGCTTCTATTGAGCAGTATGAGCATTGTCTGGAAACTCTTCGGGAAAAGGAACAGCAGCTGGAAGACCAGATTTTGATGGAAAAATTCCGGGAGATCAATGAATTGCTGGAGCTTCAGAACCTGTCTTTAGATGATTTAAAGGATATGCTCGGAGAAAAAAAGGTGGAAACGCAGGAAGCCTCCTGATTCTCAAAAAAAATTTGATAGAAAAATAAAATTGAGATATTGTTGAATTCTTCTGGAAAAACCGTTATAATGGATGCAGAATAAGAGAAAATTCACAGGAGGCTATGAACATGAAAAAAGTACTGGCAACAACTAAGGCACCGGCAGCAATTGGACCGTATTCTCAGGCTATCCGCGCAGACAAATTTGTTTTCGTTTCCGGACAGCTTCCCATTGACCCGGCAACCGGAGAATTCGCAGGAGACGATATTGCAGCTCAGACCAGACAGTCTCTGACCAATATCCAGAACATTCTGGCCAGCGAGGGACTGACCATGGCAAATGTAGTAAAAACCACTGTTCTGCTGAAAAACATTTCTGATTTTGGCGCAATGAACGAGGTTTATGCTTCATTTTTCGAGAGCGACTGCCCTGCAAGAGCAGCATTTGAGGTAGCTGCCCTGCCGAAGGCTGCCCTGGTTGAAATCGAAGCGATTGCATATGCAGAATAAGCCCTGAAAAGACAGAGAAGGAGGCCGGAGCAAACCCAAAAGGTTTGCCCCGGTTCTTTTTTTATGATATACTAGCCAGAAGAATCAGGAAGAAAGATGAGGATAAGGACTTCATGGCAGTTTACGATACATTAAATCCCATGCAGAAGGAGGCGGTGCTCTGCACAGAAGGACCGCTTCTTGTGCTGGCAGGGGCAGGATCAGGAAAAACAAGGGTTCTGACCCACAGGATCGCCTATTTAATCGAAGAAAAAAAGGTAAGTCCATGGAACATTATGGCAATTACCTTTACGAACAAGGCAGCAGGAGAAATGCGGGAGCGTGTAGACCGTTTGGTAGGGGAAAAATCCGACAGTATCTGGGTCAGCACCTTTCATTCCTCCTGTGTGAAAATTCTCAGAAGATTTATTGAAAATCTGGGATACAGCAGAAGCTTTACTATTTACGATGCGGATGATCAGAGAACTTTGATGAAGCAGATTTTAAAAAAAATGGAGCTGGATCCAAAGCAGTTTCGGGATCGGGCCATGCTGTCTGCTATTTCCAATGCGAAAAATGAGCTGATTGGCCCGGAGGAATTCCGCCTGAACGCAGAGGGAGACTGGAGAGAGAAGAAGACGGCAGAGGTTTACGCCATGTATCAGGAGGAACTGAGAAAAAATAATGCGCTTGATTTTGATGATTTGATTTTTAAAACTGTGGATCTGTTCCGGACCAGTCCAGACGTACTGGAGTATTACCAGGAGCGATTCCTGTACATAATGGTGGATGAGTATCAGGATACGAATACAGCTCAGTTCCAGCTGGTTTCTCTTCTGGCAGGGAAATACAAGAACCTCTGTGTCGTAGGCGATGATGATCAGTCGATTTATAAGTTCCGTGGAGCCAATATTGGAAATATCCTGGATTTTGAGTCCACCTTTCCCGGAGCAAGGGTGATTAAGCTGGAACAGAATTACCGTTCTACAGGAAATATCCTGAATGCAGCCAACGGCGTGATCTGCAACAACCAGGGGCGGAAGGAGAAAACTCTCTGGACAGCCAGGGAAGAGGGAGAACCTGTAATTCTGCGCCAGTATGAGCAGGCAGGCGAGGAGGCTGCAGGGATTGTGAAAGAGATTCTGGAGAGTGGAAGGGATTACCGGGATTTTGCAGTTCTCTACCGGACCAATGCCCAGTCCCGGATTTTGGAAGAGCAGTGTGTAGCTGCCAATCTTCCTTATCGGCTGGTAGGCGGAGTTAATTTCTATCAGAGAAAAGAAATTAAAGATGTCCTGGCCTATTTAAAAACGATTGCCAACGGTCAGGATGATCTGGCAGTGCAGCGGATCATCAATGTTCCAAAGCGGGGAATCGGAGGAGTTTCTATTGGAAAAATCATGCTTTGGGCTGCGATGCAGAATGTAAGCTTTTATACAGCCTGTACCAGGGCAGGAGAGATAGAAGGGCTTGGAAAGGCGGCCGGAAAGGTTTTGGCCTTTACAGGGCAGATCGCGGCCTTCCGAAGTCATCTGGAGCGTGGGAGCAGTATTAAGGAGCTCATAGAAGAAATTCTGGAGGATACGGGGTATCGAAAAGAACTGGAGGATGAAGGTGATATAGAGGCGGAGACCCGTCTGGAAAATATTAAGGAGCTGATGAATAAGGCGGTCAGCTACACGGGTGGCAGTGAAAATCCGGAACTGAGTGAATTTCTGGAAGAAGTTGCCCTGGTATCAGATGTGGATCGAATGGATGATTCACAGAGCAGAGTAACGCTGATGACCCTTCACAGCGCAAAGGGACTGGAGTTTCCGGTGGTATATTTAACAGGTATGGAGGACGGACTTTTTCCCAGTATGATGTCGATTGCTGCAAATGATGAGACAGAGCTGGAGGAAGAACGCCGCCTTTGTTATGTGGGAATTACCCGTGCCATGGATCGGCTGGTACTGACCGGTTCCAGATTCCGCATGGTGAATGGAGAGACCAGATATTCCTGCCTCAGCCGTTTCGTGGATGAGATTCCCAAAGAAGTGATGAAGGAGGAGCGGCTGGAGCCGCGCCTTGGAAGAAAGATTTCAAGAGATGAATTTGCTGATGACAGTCTGCCCTGGAATCAGGCGCAGACCAGACTTGGAGTCAGCAGGTTTGGAGATCGTCCCAATGCTTATTTTGATAAGCCGTCTGCAGGAAGGGGAGCTGAGGTCGGAAGTAGCTTTGGAAGCAGAAATGGTTTTGGAAGCGGCTTTGGAGGAAGAAGTGCTGCAGCCGGAAGCAATCCGGGATTTGGGAAGGCCTTTACGGTACAGAAGCCGGCTTCTCTGGAGTATCAGGAGGGAGACCGGGTGAAGCATATAAAATTTGGCGAAGGCACGGTTCAGCAGATTCAGGACGGCCCCAAGGATTTTGAAGTGACCGTTAATTTTGACCGTGCAGGCGTGAAAAAAATGTTTGCGTCCTTTGCAAAGCTGCAGAAGGTGTGAGAAAAAGCAGCGAAAAACGGTTATAAAAAAGAGAAAATTGAATAAAATAGGATAGTAAAATGAGGAAATTGATGTTATAATGTTCAAGAGGGCATAATATGCCGCAATCACAGAAAGGACGTGAAACTATGAACAGATTCGATACTATGGGCAAGGATGCACTGAGCCGCGTAGAAGAGATTATGAATTCCACAAAGCTGAATGAATTCCTGCATAGAAAAGAAGAGGAAGAGAAAAAGAAAACCTGCATTCTCTGGGTACTGGCAATTATCGGTGCAGTAGCAGCAGTGGCAGCTATCGCATACGGCGTATACCGTTTCTTCACTCCGGACTATCTGGAGGATTTCGAGGATGACTTTGACGATGATTTTGACGATGATTTCTTCGAAGAAGAGGAAGAAAACGCAGATAAATAAAACAAGGCAGCGTGTCTCTGAGAGGGGGCACGCTTTTTTAGTTCATAGGAAATTACGTCCTGCGACAGAAAACGGTTTCCTATTATTCTGATTAATGGTATACTGAGATTCAGTTGAGAAATAAAGAAAAAGGAGTATTCAGTGTGAAAAAAGGCGATTATTGTGAAGCAGTGGTAGAGACAATTGAATTTCCAAATAAAGGAGTTCTGCATATAGACGGAGAAAGAGTTATTGTGAAAAATGCTCTGCCGGGACAAACGATCCGGTTTGTGATTAATAAAAAGAGAAAAGGGAAATGCGAAGGACGCCTTTTAGAGGTTCTGGCACCTTCTTCTCTGGAGCAGACAGAAGGGACATGTCCTCATTTTGGCATCTGCGGAGGATGTCTTTATCAGAGTCTGCCCTATGAAGAACAGCTGAAGATCAAAGAGCAGCAGGTCAAATCCCTTATTGATGGAGTATGCAGCTCCTATGTGTTTGAAGGGATCAAGGGAAGCCCTATGTTTAAGGGATACCGGAATAAAATGGAATTTTCCTTTGGAGATGAGTTCAAGGATGGCCCTCTTGCTTTGGGAATGCACCGCAGAGGGAGTTTTTATGATATTGTGAACACACCAGAATGCCAGATTGTAAATCAGGATTTCTGCAAAATCCTGACATATACCCTGGAATACTTTACAGAGAAAAAAGCCGGATATTATAAAAAGCTGCAGCATGTAGGCTACCTTCGCCATTTACTGGTGCGCCGGGCTGTAAAGACAGGAGAAATTCTGGCAGCACTGGTTACTTCCGGGCAGACGGAGACGCTGGAGACCGGAGAAGAGGAACTTCTGGAGGGGTGGAGGGCAGGTCTTCTCTCCCTTTCCTTAGAGGGTTCCTTTGCGGGGATTCTTCATATCCGCAATGACAGTCTGGCAGATGTGGTCCAGAGTGATGAGACAAGAATTCTGTACGGCAAGGATTATTTTTATGAGGAACTTCTGGGACTGAAATTCCGGATTTCTCCCTTTTCCTTTTTCCAGACCAATTCTCTGGGAGCAGAGGTTCTTTATGAAACCGCGCGTGGATATGTGGGTGAGACAGCAGACAAGGTTGTTTTTGATCTGTACAGCGGAACCGGAACGATCGCTCAGATTATAGCTCCGGTTGCCAGCAAGGTAGTAGGTGTGGAGATCGTAGAGGAAGCTGTGGAAGCTGCCCGGGAAAATGCAGCAATGAACGGACTTTCCAATTGTGAATTTATTGCAGGAGATGTGCTGAAGGTAATTGACGAGCTTCAGGACAAGCCGGATCTGATTATTCTGGATCCGCCCCGTGATGGCATTCACCCTAAGGCACTGGAAAAGATTATTGATTTCGGCGTGGAACGGATGGTTTATATTTCTTGTAAGCCAACCAGTCTGGCTCGGGATTTGGTGGTACTGCAGGAGCGGGGGTACCAGGTGGAGAAGGTGTGCTGCGTAGATATGTTCCCGGCTACGGCGAATGTGGAAACGGTTGTCTTGCTTTCCAAGGGCGAGGTCGACTCGAAAAAGATTCGGGTTGAGTTCTCTTTGGAAGATATGGATATGTCCGAATTTCAGGATGGGGCAACCTACACACAGATCAAGGACTATGTACTGGAACATAGCGGATTAAAAGTATCCAACCTATATATCTCACAGATTAAACGGAAATGTGGGATTGAGGTCGGCAAGAATTACAATCTGCCTAAGTCCGAGGCTTCCAGACAGCCCCAGTGTCCACTGGAAAAAGAGAAAGCTATTCGAGAAGCATTGAAATACTTTGGGATGATTTCTTAATTGAATGAAATAGTAGTTACTATATGAACGAAAAACCGTCTATGGGAGTTTTGATTCTCATAGGCGGTCTTTTTCATGCAGACATGGAAAGTCAGATATTTTGGGAACGGTAATCCTTTGGTGTACACTGATAAAAACGCTTAAACTGCTTGGAATAATAACTCGGCTGATCAAAACCGCAAGCGGCTGCCACTTCTGCAATGCTGGCATTTGGCGAGGACTGAAGCATGGATGCACTTTGCATCAGTCGGTATTTCATAAGATGTTGTACAGGCGTATCACCGATTGCCCGATGAAAGCAGCGAAGGCATTCACGTTCGCTTAAATCCGCACTTTGTGCAATATCTTTTAAGGTAATCGGTTCAAAAAAGTGTATATAGATGTATTCCAGCATTTTTTCGATGCGGATGGTGTCGGTATCTTTTTTTGTTTCTGCAATATGAAACACAGGTGCAAATTTCTGAATACAGGATACCATAATTTGACATAGTGATTCCCTGACTGTAAACCCATAGGCAAAGGTTTCATCAGCCAATGCAGAATATGCAGTTTGAAATGCGGTAGTCAGTTCCGAGCTGTTCGGCTGATATACAGTAAAATCAGCACAGGTCAGCAATGGATAGATATATTTCTTGTAAAAAACTGTACTGCTTCCTCCTGTAATTAAAAATGGAGAAAACACAAGGGAGCGCAGTTCACAGAAAGGTTGTCCAATAGCATAGTGAAGCATATTAGAGTTGAGAACAGTTAAACTCTCCTCTTCCAGGATATATTCTCTGCTCGGAATCTGTAATTTCATAGTTCCCTTTTGGATAAAAATGATTTCTATTTCTTCATGCCAGTGCCACAGAACGGCGTCATTTGGATTATCAGTGTGACAGGATGTGTATCCGGCACAAGGAAATTCCACAGTTCCATGGGGCTTCAATTCTTTTTGCCCGCTGTTTATATTCAAACCACATTTTTGCAATGCCATAATAATTCTCCTGAATGTCAGTTTTGTTACATTGTACGGCGGTATACAACTTGTGTCAAGCCAATTTTGTCGGTATTATATAAGAAAAAGCATTGGAGGGTTATCTGTTATGTTTCAGATATTGTTGATCATCATCTATTTGTCCTTTATCAGCTTGGGACTTCCGGATTCTTTGCTGGGCTCTGCATGGCCGACCATGTATCCGCAGCTTGGCGTTCCGGTCTCTTATTCCGGCATGGTGTTTATGATCATCTCGGTGGGTACGATCATTTCCAGTCTGCAAAGTGACCGGCTGACCAGAAAATTGGGAACGGGAAAGGTTACCGCCATCAGCGTTTGCATGACAGCAGTCGCACTTTTCGGTTTTTCTATCAGTAATTCTTTCTGGCAGCTTTGCCTTTGGGCAATTCCTTATGGGCTTGGTGCAGGAAGTGTGGATGCCAGCCTGAATAATTATGTTGCACTCCATTATGAGAGTAAGCACATGAGCTGGTTGCATTGTATGTGGGGCGTGGGCGCTTCCGTAGGACCGTATATCATGGGTGCAGTTATTACTGGTGGCGGCACATGGAATGGCGGCTACCGCATGATTAGTCTGATTCAGGTGGTGCTGACTGCCATTCTTTTTTTCAGCCTTCCACTTTGGAAAGGTCGTCCCCAGATCAAAGATGAATCCGGCAAAGAAGTGGGAGTAAAGTCGCTTTCTTTGAAAGATGTGGTAAATTTTTGTGGTGTAAAAGAAGTTTTGATCTGCTTTTTCTGTTATTGTGCTTTGGAGCAGACCACCGGACTTTGGGCAAGCAGCTATTTGACTTTGTATAAAGGAGTTCCCGCAGAAACAGCAGCCTCTTTTGCCAGTATGTTTTTTATCGGCATAACCTTAGGTCGGGCGCTTTGCGGTTTTATTACAATGAAACTGAATGACGTACAGATGATTCGCCTTGGACAGGGTATCATTGCTCTGGGCGTTGTCATTATGTTCCTGCCTTTGGGTGCGACGGTATCCTTGATTGGCTTTGTAATCATCGGTTTGGGATGTGCACCGATTTATCCGTGCATTATTCATTCGACACCGGCACATTTCGGCGCAGATAAATCTCAGGCAATCATCGGCATTCAGATGGCAAGTGCTTATGTGGGAACTTCTTTGATGCCACCGTTGTTTGGTTTGATTGCGAATCATTTTACAGTTGCTTTGCTGCCAGTATATCTGATCGCTATTTTAGTGCTGATGGTCGTTATGCATGAAATGCTGATACACAAAGTGGCTCGAAAGGAGGAAAATTATGCTGGCTGATTATCACGTACACACAGAATTTAGTGATGATTCCGATTGCACAATGGAGCAGATTGTAGAAGCTGCTATTGACTTGGGATTAAATGAGATCTGTTTTACTGACCATGTGGATTATGGAATCAAAAAAGACTGGGATGAACCGGGAGAAATGATTTACCGCCAGGGTGGTCCGGGAGAACCTGCTGAAATGCCTTTGGCAAATCCGCACTATCATATCTATTACAGAACCTTTGAAGAATTAGGATACCTTTACGGTGACAAGATTTCGTTGAAATTCGGGTTGGAATTTGGAGTGCAGGTGGAAACTATTCCCAGATACCAGCAGCTTTTTGGGCGTTATCCATTTGATTTTATTATCTTGTCTGTCCATCAAATCGAAAATAAAGAATTTTGGACACAGGAATTTCAGCAGGGAAAAACACAGGATGAATATATTCAGCGGTATTATCGGGAAATATTGGAGATTGTCCGGCAATACAAAGATTATAGCGTATTAGGACATCTTGATCTGATCAACCGCTATGATAAGATTGGAAATTATCCTTTTGAGAAGATCAAACCTGTCCTGACAGAAATTCTGCAAATTGTGATTGCTGATGGAAAGGGCATTGAAGTAAATACTTCCAGTCATCGCTATGGCTTGAAAGATTCCACACCTTCTGTTGATATTTTGAAACTGTATCACCAGCTTGGCGGTCGAATCGTCACAATTGGCAGTGACAGTCATAAAAAAGAGCATCTTGGAGCTTATATCCGGGAAGCGAAACGGTTACTTAGAAACCTTGGGTATCGTGAGTTTTGTACCTTTGAAAAGATGCAGCCAATTTTTCATCCTTTGAATATTTAGTTCTATATATGACATAAACCCGTTGGAACACTCATTCTTTTATGAATGGTAGACCAACGGGTTTTTCATGTTATCAATACCGCCAAGGCAGTTCCAGCCATACATTATCCAGAGCGAGTGCTTCCGTAGATTTTGCTCTGCTCTCAGACAGGTGGAAGTGCTTCGCTGTTTCGTTCAGCGGATGGTATACATCATCCTCGAAACCGAAGCGATACAAGAGATATGCCTGTTCCCGACGGTCAATCCGTTGCAATGCGGTATGGATTTCTTCGTGGGTTTCTTTTGCAATATATATATGCTCCGGATTCTTTGCTCTGGAGTCAGCGATAAATTCATGCTTGCCTTTGTTCTCGTCTTTTACAACCTCATCCAGACGGATGATACTTCCCAGATTCTTCGCTTCAAAAGTGGGGTTCCATCTGCGGATGTAGTCTACCATAGCATTGCGGATCGCAGGTGCTGCGTAGGTCAGAAACTTGTTGCCGGTGTCCGGTCTATAACCAGCGATACATTCCAACAATCCTAATGAACCTTCCTGCACCAAATCGTTGATTTCAATGCCAAGGGCAGCATTCAGTTCTCGCTGTGCGCTCCACATTTCATAGGCAGTTCTTTTTATGAAGCGCAAGTTGTTTTCTACAAGAGCATTTCTCGCTTCTGTATCGCCGTCCAAAGCAGCAATACAGAGCTGTTCATTACTCATCTGGCTTATCATTTGGTATTACCATAGTCTGCATCAGCCCGACCAGTGCATTATTAAAATCGTCCAATGCTTTCTGATTCACCCCGTCAACATTGGCAATCGTTCCGGTAATAGCGTCCGCAACTTCTTCCGGAGTAATCGTAGGAACTGGTGCATCCTGCCCTTTGGTCAGTGTCGTAAACATTTCCGCAGTGATTTCCTTGCTGAGCGCTTTTTGTGCTTCCAGTTCACTGCCCACTTCCTTTTTTACCTCTCTTACCGCAGTCATAAAGGTATTTTGAATATTTGTAAGGTCTGCCTGATAGGCCGGGACTTTGTACGAATTGGCTTCTCTGGCGGCCATCACGGCAGCAGTGGTTTTATTCTGTCCCAAAAGCATGGATGTGACGGTAGTGATCATCTGGTTGTGGGCAGCATAGCCGCCTGCGGTCACATCGTCAAGGTATCCTGCGATCATATATGTAACCGTTGCAAAACGGGGATTCTCCAGCAAACGATTTACAACATCGGCTTTGACCTTGCCAGTGTACAGGTTCTTGGCAGCTTCCACGGACAAGCCAAGTTCAGAAATATCATAATTCTTTTTGTCGGGGATCTCCGTCGTTCCCAAAATAAAATCCGTGGACACATTGAATGTTTTCGCAATGCAGATTACGCTTTCTTCGCTCAGTTTTTCAGTTGTTCCATTGAGAAAACGTCCGAGGGTGCTTTCATGTACACCAATGGATAGAGCCAGTTTCTTTTGTGAAAACTTATGCTCTTTCATCAAATCTATAATTCGAGTTCGAACATCAGCCGGTAAATAGGTGCTGGACATTAGCAGCCCTCCTTTCCGTTGGTACATTGTTTAATATATTTCCCACTTTTAATACGGGCATCTGTCGGTTTCTTTGCATCTTCGGGGATAATCCAGCGACTTCCTGCTCGCTGTGCGCCCAGTATGCGGTTTTCATTGCAGAGGATACCAACCCGGCGGGGAGATATGCCCCATTTTTCTGCGACTTCAAAGGTGGACAGATATCTCATATTTGCATTACCTTCCTGTAAACATAGTAAACACATTATATTCTATTTGCGGAATAATATCAACATATATTCTACAAACACAGCCGTCCCGAAATTGCATTTTTGCAATTTTTAGGGGCGGTTTTTTTGCTTTCTTGCACGAGTGCCTGATTTTTCGGTCGAAAGCGATTTTTTACGTATATTCAGGTGAGACGAATAAAAAATCGTCAAAAAATCAAGGAGGTATGCAAAAATGACAATCTATGAAACCATCAAGGCGGCGATCAGTGTGAAACAAGCCGCCGAACACTACGGGCTGAAAGTCAATCGCAACGGTATGGCTTGCTGCCCGTTCCACAATGACAGGCATCCGAGCTTGAAGCTGAACGAGGACTATTTCTTTTGCTTCGGCTGCGGAGCCAAGGGGGATGTGATCGACTTTGTGGCAAGGCTGTTCGATCTGAGCAGCTATGAAGCGGCACAAAAATTGGCTGCGGACTTTGGGCTTGACCCGAAACCACCCACTGCCGCAGCTATGGTGAAACCGAAACGTCCCTATATCCGTCAGTTCAGGGAGGATGAAATGCTGTGCTTCCGGGTGCTGACGGATTATCTGCATCTGTTGGAGGACTGGAAAGTGCGCTATGCACCCAAGACACCGGAAGATGCTCTGGATGACCGTTTTGT
>UMFI01050896.1_pt1 | contig 30866 bp, 29 predicted proteins | sample 1964951 | NCBI WGS metagenome assembly UMFI01 (sample SAMEA4836040, study PRJEB28245) | human gut metagenome | biome: gut microbiome; material: fecal sample | place: Denmark | collected 2008 | reverse complement strand
CCATCGGCAGGAGCCTCACACGCCTTCTGCTCCTGAAGCATTGCAATCAAATCTTCCAGTTTTCCCTTGTCGGCCATGCGCACCAGCACACCGCCCATTTGCATCAGAGAAGCCCCAAAGAAATACACCCGGTCGGTCAGTTTCAGTCCGCTTTCCTCCGGATTCTCCATCAGCTTGTCCACCAGGGCATCCGCATTGCCCTTCAGGCTCGATTTCATCATCTGCCCCATCGACTGCTTTGCCTGATCGCTCAGGTCACACTTCTGTGCCATATCCATCAGGTCGAACGAGAATACAGCAGCCGCATCTTTCGGCAATGCATTGGTGTACGCATTGTCTTCCCCGCAGGCAGACAACAGGAAAGCCATACCCAGTGCCAGGCTTCCCATCCATTTCCATGTCTTTTTCATAATCATTTATTTAAAAGTTACACATCACCTTCATTCCGCGTGTGTCAGGTTCATCAGGTGTACGGCCACCAGCGCCGCCGTCTCCGTACGCAGACGCGACTTGCCCAGGCTCACGGCCTGAAAACCTTTTTCAGCCGCCAGTGCCACTTCCTCCGGACTAAAGTCCCCCTCCGGGCCAATCAGCACCACGGCATCCTCATCCTTGCGGAGCACATCGCGCAGAAGGGGCTTTTCCCCCTCATAACAGTGCGCAATGAACTTCTGCCCCGTAAATTCCCGCTCCATAAAGCGGCGGAAATCCGTCATCTCGTTTACCACCGGCTTGCGCGCCTTGAGCGACTGCTTTACGGCCGACACCACGATTTTCTCCACCCGTTCCGTCTTGATGACCTTCCGTTCCGAAAAACGGCAGTTCAGGAAAGTCAGCTCGTCGAAACCGATTTCCGTGGCCTTTTCCGCCAGCCATTCCATGCGGTCCATGTTCTTGGTAGGTGCCAGTGCCAGGTGCAGATGCCCTTTCCAGAAAGGCTCCTGCTCCGTTTTCTCCACCACCTTCACCACACAGCGCTTCTGCGTGGCAGCCGAAATGACCGCCCGATAGAAGCAGCCTTTCCCGTCGGTCAGGGTAATCTCCTCGCCCACTCCCAGGCGCAACACCCGCAGACAGTGTCCGGCCTCTTCCTCCGGCAGCTCCATGGTCTGCGCAATATCCGGTGCATAAAACACGTGCATAGACTTATTCCTTTTCGTTAGCTTCTTCTTCCAGACTGTCGTCTGTTTCCCCTCTCTCCTTACGAGCCTGCATTTCGCGCTTAATCAGCTCTGCATACTCGTAGTTTTCCTCACGGATGGCCTTTTCCATCTCCTTCTCCAGGTAAAACATCGGCAATCCGCGCAACAGCGCCGCCTGCAAGTGCGATACAGACTTCTTGGCAAAATCCGGCACCCGGTTTTCCAGCATCTCCGTTCTGATATAGAACGGTGCCTCTCCCAGGGTAGCGAGCACCAGCGCATCGGCCAGTTTCACGGTCAGTTCCACCACCGTGCCGTCCGCCTTGCGCATATAGACACTGGTCTGCGGTACCTGGTCTTCCTTTCCCCACAGCACAGCCTTTTCCACCGTAGCCCCATAATGCTCCTTCAGCATCTTCAGCATCTGGTAGTGCACCGAAAGGTCCACCGCCTCCGGCGCATCCAGCGACACGTCCAGCAAGTCTGCTTCGTCGGCATTGATGATAGCCATGAACTTACGGTGCGGCTCTTCCTTCTCTTCCAGCATCATCTTGTAATTGTAGCCGTTTGCCATCAGCATATCCATTTTGTCCGCATCCGTCAGCACCTCATCGAATGTCAGGTCCTTTACCAGTTCTACCGGGTTTATCATCTCTGTAATGTAGCTGACTTTCAGTTCTGTCAGTCCTTCGTTTCCTTTGAATTCCATAGTGAAATCTCATTTAATTGTTATTACTATTATGCTTATATTTAAATACCACTGAAAAGACTACGGCCACCACCAGCGCATAAGCCGCAAACACGAACCATGCGTAGCTCCAGCCTTCCACCTGCGGCGCCTGCGAGTTGAAGTCCACAAAGCAGTTCACCACCGCCTGCGCACTCAGCGTACCCACCGTAGCACCGATACCGTTGGTCATGATAATGAACAGTCCCTGCGCGCTCGAGCGGATAGACAAATCGGTCTCCTTGTCGACAAACAGCGAACCCGACACGTTGAAGAAGTCGAATGCCACACCATACACCAGCATGGACAGCACAAACATCCACACCCCGCTGCCCGGGTCACCCAGGCCGAACAGTCCGAAGCGGAGCACCCATGCCACCATGGCAATCAGCATCACCCGCTTGATGCCGAAACGTCCCAGGAAGAACGGAATCAGCAGGATACAGCACGTTTCACTGATTTGCGAGAGTGAAATCAGCAGGTTGGCATGCTGCACGCCAAACGTGTCGGCATATTCCGGAATGGCGCTGAAGCTGGTGATAAACGGATTGGCAAACCCGTTCGTAATCTGCAGCGACACACCCAGCAGCATCGAGAAGATGAAGAACACCGCCATCTTGCGGTTCTTGAACAGCAGAAACGCCTTCAGTCCCAGTGCCTCCACCAGCGACTTGCGTCCTCCCTGCGCACGGCTCACCGGACATTCCGGCAGCGTCTGGGCATATACAGCCAGCACCACGCCCCAGGCCGCACACGTAAAGAACTGCATATAGTTCGACTGGAATCCCAACAAATCTACCAGCCACATGGAACAGATGAAACCGATGGTGCCGAACGTACGTATCGGCGGAAAAGCCTTGATGGTGTCCAGTCCCGCCTTATCCAGCGCCGTATAGGCCACCGAATTCGACAAAGCCAGCGTAGGCATGTAGAACGCCACGCTCACGGAGTAGAACGAGAACAGCGGTGCAAATTCCACCTGCGGTCCCGTAGTCATGGCATAGTAGCCCGCTCCTCCCATAAACAAGGCTGCCAGCAAATGGCTCAGCCCCAACAACCGTTGCGCCGGAACCCAGCGGTCGGCAATGATACCCAGCACAGCCGGCATAAACAGGGACACAATCCCCTGCATGGCGTAAAAAATTCCGATATGTCCACCCAGTCCCACGCCTGCCAGGTACGTACCCATCGAAGTAAGATAGGCCCCCCACACAGCAAACTGCAGGAAGTTCATGACAATCAGTCTCAGTTTCATGTTCATATACTCATAGATTTATTAAAGGTTATTTCATCATCGTAGCCAGTGAAGCCAGCATCGTAGCCAGCGAAGCAAACGAAGTCGCATTCGATACCACAGTGGCAAAATTGAACTTCTTCGTCTTGTTCGGCACCACGATTTCGCAGCCCGGCTCAATCTGTTTCTTTCCGCTGCCCTTCACCTCGGCCACCTGTCCGTTCATGTAAATAATGAACTTCTGGCTCTTCTTGGCGTTGGCAGAGTAGCCTCCCGCCTGGCTCAGGTAATACTTCACGCTCTTGCCCTTGGCATACGACACCGTGTTCGGCATCATCACCGCTCCGTTCACCTTCACCGTATTGTTGTATTCCGGCACCGTCAGCACATCGCCCTCGCGCAGCACCAGGTCGGCATCACCGCCCGGGTTGGCCAGCGCCGCTTCCAGGTCAATACCCACCGTGAACGTGCTGTCCACCTTCAGTCCCAGCGAAGTAGCCAGGGTCTCACCGATTTCCCGGCGCACCATCTTCACCACATCTTCCATGCGGCGCAGTTCCTCCTCGTTGGCCACACGGCGCAACTTGGCTCCCCGCACATACGCATAGCGGCTCACCCCTCCGGCCCGCTGAATCAGGCTGCTCAGGCGTTCGCTCTTCGTACTCAGCGTATACTCACCCCGGTACAGCACCTCGCCGTCCACCGTCACGTTCACCTGCTCGTTGTAGCTCGGGCTGCGGCGCACGAACACCTGGTCGTAAGGTTGCAGTTCAAATCCCGCCTCGCCGTCCACCACGAAGCCGTCCTTCAGGCCGAACGAGAAATTCTGTCCGATCATGTCCGGTTCCGTCGTTCCTTTCGGGTCACGGATGCGCCGCGACACGTCCACACGCACCAGCGAAGCCGATTCCTTCAGTCCGCCCGCCGTAATCACCAGGTCCTCCAGGCTCATGTGGTCGGCATAGGTATAGCTTCCCGGCTTGTTCACCTCCCCGCTGATGGTCACCTTGCCCATGTCCTGCAAGTCGTGGATACTCGGAATATACAAAATGTCATTCTTCTGCAAGGCGATGTCGGGCGAAGTTCCCTTCAGAATCCCTTCGATATCCACCGGCAGCACCTCCTTCGTCAGATTTTCCCGTTCACGATACAGCACCGCGCGTCCCGTAAACGCATCTCCCAGCAGTCCGTCGGCCTTTTCCACCAGCTGGCGCACCGTGTTGAGCGAACCGCTCAGTTCGAACACACCCGGATGATACACCGCGCCCTTCACCTCCAGACGGTTGTTGAAGCGGTTCAGGATAGAATCCACCGTCACCACATCCCCGTCTATTAATTTAAACGCAGAATAGTCTATATCGTTCACCGTTTTTACGGAAAATTCTTTTCCATCTTTCCGTAACACCCTGATACTCTTCTTATAAGCATCCGAAGAAAATCCGCCGGCATACTTCAGCAACGTCGCGGCCGACTCCCCGTTCTTCATTTCATAGAACATCGGGCGCTTCACCTTACCCGTAATCTTCACCAGTTCGTCGTAGGTAGGCACAATCACCACATCGCCGTCCTGCAGGCGGATGTCGTCCTGAATCTGCCCCTTCATGATGTACTCGTACACATCCAGCCGGGCAATCGTCTTTCCGCCGCGGGCCACCTGCACGTTACGCAAGCTACCGATGTCGCTCACCCCGCCCGACGCATACAAGGCATGAAACACCGTCGAGAGCGACGACAGGGCATACGTACCCGGCGCTCTCACCTCTCCCATCACGTTCACCTGGATGGTGCGGATGTTCCCCAGCGTCACCTGGATGTTATTGGCCGAATCCGCATAAATCTTGCCCAGTTCCTGCTTCAGCAGCTGGCGGGCATCCTTAATGGTCATGTTGTTCAGGTATACCGGACCCAGATTGGTGATGTTCACGTAGCCGTCGGGCGAAATCTCCAGCCGCATGGTATTCTGGCTGGCCCCCCACACGTCGACAATCACCTCGTCGCCCGGTCCCAGCCGGTAGTTCTCCGGAGTAGCCATGTTCAGGTTCGGCTGGAAAGTAAGTTTGTCAATGTTGAAAATATTGCGACCGAACACGTCATTCTCGCTGGCCGTCGACACCTTCAGCTCCTGACGTTTCTTCATGGTCTCCTTCATCTCGTCCGTATTCGCACCTTCAAGGGCCGCCTCTCCGTCAGTCGCATTGGCCACCGTCGTCTTCCGCGCCCTCGTACCGGTGTCCAGTCCCGAAGCGTCCCCCGTCAGCGAAGAAGAGCCCGAAGTGGAAGTGCCCGAATACTGAGACTTCAAGCGCAACAACTGTTCCTGAGTAGCCCCCTTTGAAAGCAGTTCCATGGCAATGGTCTGCTGGTCTTTCCCCTGCTGAAGTGCTTGCTGTACATATTCTATCACCTGGCTGTCGGTCATTCCGCTTTGGGCATACACAGCCGGCCCTCCCAGCAGAAACAACCACAGCACAACTCTAGCGAACTGTTTTCTCATTTTATTGTCTACGTTTTTGGTTTTAATGACAAAGATACATGAAAAAAAATAACCACCAAGCCCCCAGGGAAAGGAATTACGGCATGGGAACCGAAAAAATAGTAAAATCAGACTGTTCCCGCGGTCAATTTACAGGAAACATTCGGGCTTAAAAATATAAATAACGTTAACAAGGTGCATTTTTCTGTGCATTTTATATGTTACATAACATAAAACCCTTATCTTTGCACTGTGTTTTTCATGGTATTAGATTTAAGGTTAATGAAGATTGGGAGTCTGGGAAGATTCCCTTTTTTTATGTCCTTTTCCAGGAAGTTAAAAGCGAACAGATTCTTCATTTTTCATTATCAATTATTTCATTCTTCTTTTCTTTATCACCTGGTTAAACCACTGGTGAAGCAGCGTCCACGCCAGCACGTCAATCACGAACACCAGCGTATTGTTCATATACTGTATGGCCGTGATGGTAAACGCACAGAAGCAGGCCGACATCAGCTGGATAGTCACCATCGCCTTGCGGGGCGAGAAACCCATCTCCAGGAACTTATGATGAATATGTGTCTTGTCGGGCATGAACAGCGGCCGTCTGTTGCGCGCACGGCGCAGCACCACACGCACCACGTCCAGACACGGCACCATCAGCACGCTGAACGATACCAGCACCGGACTGCTCTTCACCCTCAGCAGCATATCCGGCTCGTACATGCAGTATTTGATGACAAAAAAGCTCAAAATAAATCCCAGCGTCAAGCTGCCCGTATCCCCCATGAAAATCTTGCGCCCCATGTCGGCATTCCCGAACACGTTGTACGAGAAGAACGGGATGATCACCCCCACCGTCACGAACGCCAGCATGGCATAACTCCACATCTGGAAATGCACGAACAGCACCCCGAACACCAGCAGTGCCACCATGCTCAGTCCCGACGCCAGTCCGTCGATACCGTCAATCAGGTTGATGGCATTGGTGATGAACACCACCAGCAGCATGGTCAGCGGAATGCCCACCGCCTCCGGAATGAGGTAAATGCCGAAAAGCCCGTAGAAATTATTGATGTACAGGCCCGCCAGCGGAAACATGGCCGCCGAGATAATCTGCACCAGGAACTTCCGGCGATAACGCACCCCCACCAGGTCGTCGCCAATACCTATAATATATAATAAGGTCATTCCGCCCATCAGAAAAAGAAACTCAGACACCTGCGTCTCCGCCTCCCTCTCCTGCGGTCCGATGCCCAGCACCAGCCGCAAGGCCGTAAATACACAGACTGAAAAAAGAATCACCGGGAAAAACGTCACTCCGCCCAGACGGGGTACCGGACGCTTGTGCACCTTCCGTTCATCGGGCACGTCGAACAGACGCTTCCGCATGGAAATAATCAATACGTTCGGAATGATGATACGGCCCAGAATCACCGCCGAGATAAAGGCCAGGATAACGATATACAGATTTTCCATAACAATCTTGGTTGAATATTGAATATTATTGCAAAGTTACATTTTTATTTCATATCTGCAACAGAATCGCTTCCCGGCGTACATAAAAAAACGGGAGTCAAAGCTCCCGTTTCACTTCAAAGCAAGGACACGCCTTGGTCCACTCATCCGGTTCCACCACCCCGTCGCCGTCCAGGTCCGGACTCAGGTCGCGGTGGCCCACCACCTGCGTGATGCCCGGAAAATCCGCCTTCAGCACCCTCACCAGAATCCGCAGCGAACGCTTCTGCAGCTCCGTGCGCGTATCCGCCGGGCGGCCCTGCTCATCCAGCCCCCCTTCGTACGCGATGCCGATGCTCCGCTCGTTGTAGCCCCGTGCATGCGCCCCGGCCCGTTCCACCGGACGCATGGTGCAGATTTCTCCGTCCGTGCGCACATAGTAATGATAACCGCAGCACTTGAAGCCCCGTTTCCGGTGCATCCTGGTCAGTTCAGCAGGCGAGAGCGGACTATCCGCCCTCGTTGCTGTACAATGAATCACAATCATGTCAATTTTTCTCATCACAATCCGGTTTTCTCCCGGTCAGAAGGCAGAGAATACACTTCAGTACCCTGACCACAATCCATTTTACCCTAGTCATTCTCACTGCACCTCATTAAGATTAAGCCCCCAGACCTTCGTCGGTTTCTTCTTCCTTCTTATACTTCACCGGCACCTTTTCGAAAGCCAGGTTGCCGATGGCTTCCTGCATCACCGTGCCCGGGCGGAACAACACACGCACCTTGTCAATCAGCGCGTCCGTGTAAGTCTCCTCGGTGTCCGAACCGCCGCCGCTCAAGCTCAGCTGCAACGAGCCCAGTTCGCCCAGTCGCACGATTTCACCACCCTGCAAGCCTTCCGACACGATGTCTTCCAGTGCCGTCAGCACCGCCATCACGTCGGCACGGGTCACGGTACACATCTGGTGGATACGTTCCGCTATTTCACGGATGCCCATCTCGCCGCGAGCCTGCGACTGCGCATAATACTTCACTTCACCGCTTTCACGGTCTGCCGGGTTCACACGTCCTACTACTGAATAAGTCACTGTCTTTTTCATAAGTCAATCAATTAATAGTTAATAATTAAAAGTTAAAAACGAAGACTGATGATTTGTTTTTCGTTTACAAAGGCAAAGATACGACGCGCCGTTCCCGCCGTGTAGACTTATGAAGACATACGAAGAAATAAGAAGAAATAAAAATTTCAAGACCGTCAGAACAGCTCCACTTCCATGCAGGAATTCGGCTTGCTCACCTCGCCGTGCCGGTTTTTCGCCACAATCAGTCCGCAGCGCTTTGCATCCCCGTTGCGGTCGGTACGGTGCAGCATGAGCACCAGGTCGGCATCCTGCTCAATCGAACCACTCTCACGCAAGTGCTTCAGCTCCGGCCGGTGATCGAAAGTCTGCTCCACCTGACGGTTCAGTTGGCAGGCCACGATAACCGGACACTCCAGCGCACGGGCCAGCGCTTTCAGCCGTCGCGAGCACTCCGCCACCTCCTGTTCCCGGTTCCGTCCGGCCCTCACGTTCGTTCCCACCAGTTGCAGGTAGTCCACAATCACCATATCCAGTCCCCAGCGCGACTTCACCGTCCGGGCTCCGGCACACAGCTGGTCGATGCTCACATACGGCGTGTCGTCCACCATCAGGCGGCAATCCTCCATCCCCTTGGCCACATCCACCAGGTTCTCCACCTCCTGACTCGTCACGTAACCGCTCTTCACCTTCTTATACAAGTCGGGCACACGCATCATCAGCACACGCTCGCCCACTTCCTCGGTCATCATCTCCAGTGTGTACAGCAGCACCCGGTAGCCCTTCTCCGCGGCATGCATCGCAAACTTCAGTCCCAGCTGCGTCTTGCCCAGCCCCGGCCGTCCCGCCGTAAAGATCAGGTTGCCCGGCTGCCATCCGCCCGTCATGCGGTCCAGTTCCGGAATCCCCGTCGGGATGCCCGTCACCCCGTTCACGCTACGGCTCACCCGGTCCACGATGCGGGCACACGTCTTCTCCATCATCCCCTTCATGTTCGTCAGGTGATCCTCCAGCGGCGAACCCTCGCGCAGCGCCATCAGGTCGTGCATCATCCCGTCCAGCACCTCATAGATATCCTGCGTCCGGTCGGCAGCAGCCCCCAGTCGCTTTGCCAGGCTCTCCACCACCGAGCGGCGCAGGTAAAACTCATACACCACGTGCACATGCTCCCAGAGGTGCGCCGAGCTGGCCAGGTTACTCGTCTTCCTGGTCACCCCGTACGGGCCTCCCGCCTCCTCCAGCCGTCCCATCTCGGCCAGCTTATGCGCCACCATCAGCAAGTCAGGCTGCAAGCCCGCCTTCACCAGCGCCTCAATGGCCTCCCAGATATAGCGGTTGTCCTTCTTGTAGAACATCTCCGGCCGTACAAATCCGATAATCTCGTTCAGTGAATTCGTTTCCAGCATGGCAGCTCCAACCACTGCATCTTCCAGTTCACCCGCATACAGCAAATTCATCCCAAAACAGTTTCTCTCGTCATTTTTCAAAGTCTCTTTCATCATTCTTTATTTTAAAATTGTATTTTGTTCAATATCTTCCGGCATCAGATATGCCTTATAACGCAAATAATTCACGGCCGTTTTCACAAAGCGCATGTTATTCAGCGAACGGAAATAACGCTCTATACGCTTCATGGCCAGCCTTCTCTCCTTTCCCGTCATGCGGTTCCACTCCGACAGTGCCGGATAGAAATCCGTACCGTCGCACTCCAGCAGCGCATAGTAGCGCTTCCAGAAGTCAAAGAAAGCCACCCGTTCCTTCGGTTCCACCGGCCTGCCCTGTCCACCCGTCAGTGCCTCATAGAAACACAGCGTCAGCTTCGACTTCACGCCCGGCACCACCTCCATCTCGAGCACGCCCAGATCGCGCAGCGTACGCAGGAAATCCCTCACCGCATTCTTCGACCACATGAAGCGTTCGGCCAGTTCGCCCGAGGTGCAAGTCATCTGCCCCCGTTTCAGCGCCCCCTTTCCCTTCCGGTTACAAAACTCACAGCGGACATACAGATACATATACGCCTGTGCGGGAGTAAAGGACGTGCCCGTATCGAGCACGCGCCCCAGTAAATTCCGCGGCACCACCAGGTAGCCGCCAGTTCCCATACCCTTGAAATCATCACTCAGTTTTTTAATACTTTTCATGTTATTTTATTTAAATATAAGCACACTTCACCCAGCCCGTAAAAAAGCGATATTTTTACAGGTAACAGAAATAAGCACAATGACGAACGGCAGAAAAGATTTTAGGCTTTCATTTAGAAATTATAAAACTGTTTTTGCAAACATTTTTCTTTCATTCGAAACCATCTTGTTTCATTTTTCGCAACAAAGGTTGGCAAAAATTTCTAATACAAAAATATTTCGGGAGTTTTTTGCAGAAAAAATTTTTCCGGCCTTCCATCGGCTTCCAACCTGTCTGCCAGGCCGTTTCCGCCGCATCAGAAAAACCCCACAGGGTATTCTGCACACCCCTTTCCGCGCAAAAGACACGTTTCCAGCAGGTTAAAAATTAATTAACAGATTTTAAGTCAGACTTCCGCACCAGGCCCGCGCGCCCACCTTTATTTTATTAATTAAATCCCCCTCTTAAAGGGCGAGAAAATTTCAGAAAATCCGGCTGAAGCCGGCTGGATTTCCGCTTACGGTTCCCCTAAAAATTTCACGATAAGCTCCACTTCCGGTTTCAGGTAAAACCGGCGTTTTTTGTCATAGCCCGCCGCTTCGAGGGCTTTTTCCAGTTCCGTGCACCGCTTGATCCACCGGCCCAGTCCCTGCAAGGCCGTTTTCTTGCCCGCCTGCGGGAAATACAGCTGGGCCAGCTCCGTTTTTCGGTACACCCTGGGGCGGAACGGCGCGTCTTCCACCTCCGCTGCCGTTCCGAATCTCGTTTTCTGTTGCATGTAGTTCATATTCTATTTCTTTAATTTATTGTTATAAATTTACTCATTTTCAGTGAGATATGCAAGTTTTCTACCCGTTTTTCAAACGATTTTCCCATCTTTTTTCACGTTCCTGCGCACTATCCTTTCCGAAAACGCCAGTACGCTTCACTTCAGGCGCAAGTGCATTTCACCCGAAACGCAAGTACGTTCTTCCTCAAACGCCGAAGCATTTTGACACAAATGCGCTTAATTTTTTTGTCCAAACATACATATCCGTATCCCAAAAGGCATAAAACCGCCAAAAAACGTTGCTTTCCAACAAAATAAATATTACTTTTGCAACGCTATTACAAAAAACAAGAGTTTACCTTCCCGGTAATACGCATGGGAGTGGTAACGGCGAAGCACACCCTGAGCCCAGCGATTATGCCCGCCGTACAAGCACAACGGATAATTCAAAAGACATAATATAGAGATATGAGATTACACAAAATTGCCTGCCTGGCGGTCGCACTGACGCTGACAGCCGGATGTACCTCTTACAAGAAGGTACCCTATCTGCAAGACCCTGAAGTGGTAAACAATTACGGAAAAGAGATTCCGCTCTACGATGCCAAAATCATGCCAAAGGATTTGCTGAGCATCACCATCAACACCACCGACCCGCAGGCATCCGCGCCGTTCAACCTCACGGTACAGACTCCGCTGAACGCCGCACTGACCAACATCAACACCACCACCCAGCCTACCCTCCAGCAGTATCTGGTGAACAACAAGGGGGAAATCGACTTCCCGGTGCTGGGCCGTCTGAAGGTGGGCGGACTCACCAAGAACCAGGCGGAAGACCTGATTCGCGAAAAGCTGACATCCTACCTGAAAGAAGCGCCCATCGTGACCGTGCGCATGGCCAACTATAAGATTTCCGTACTGGGCGAAGTGGCCCGTCCGGGTACCTTCACCGTGAGCAACGAAAAAGTGAACGTGCTGGAAGCCCTGGCCATGGCGGGCGACATGACCGTGTATGGCGTGCGTACCAACGTGAAGCTGATACGTGAAGACGCCGACGGCAAGCGCGAAATCAAGGAACTCGACCTCACCAAGAGCGACCTGATTCTGTCGCCCTACTTCTACCTGCGCCAGAACGACATCCTCTATGTCACTCCGAACAAGACCAAGGCCAAGAACTCTGACATCGGTAATACCACTACCACCGTCATCTCGGCCACTTCCATCCTGGTATCCATTGCCAGCTTGCTAGTCAATATCCTTCGCTAATCCATTCACTAACTCTTAGCATATCATCTGTTATGACTGAACAAAACATCCACAATATGACACCGGAAAATCCGGAAGAGAACTCGTTCAATCTCTATGCCATCTTCTTCAAGTATCTGGTTTACTGGCCCTGGTTCGTGGTCAGCGTACTGGCTTGCCTGGTGCTGGCCTTTGTGTACCTGCGCTACCAGGCCCCGGTATATAACGTGACTGCCAGCGTGTTGATTAAGGAAGACGACTCCCGCAACCGCTCCATGGGAGCAGCCGGCGGCGCTTTGGAAGCCCTGCAAAGCATGGGCGGTTTCTCCATGACAAATAATTTTGAGAACGAAGTAGAGATTATGAAATCTCGTACGCTAATCAAAAAAGTAGTCACCCATTTAGGACTGTACATTTCTACTGCGGAAAAACGCCTCTTCGGTTACAACACCGCCCTTTACAAGACTTCACCGCTGGATGTCTATATGTCTCCGGAAGAAGCCGACAAGCTGGAGGGAGGTATCAAACTGCATCTTACTTATACTAAGGACAATCAACTGAAGGCCAATGCAGAATACGTGTTGAACGAAGAAGACTTTGAAATTGAAAAATCTTTTGACAAGCTGCCGGCCGTCTTCCCTACCCCTGTAGGAGTTATCAGTGTGACAGTGAAAGATTCCTTACTGGCCGAATGGCGGAAAGAAAACAAGGGCAACCTGGAGTTGGTAACTTATATCAACTCACCTACGGCCGTAGCCAAGGCATACGGAGAGAATCTGAGCGTGGAACCAGCATCGAAAACGACAACCATCGCCCAGATGGCCCTAAAAAACACGAGTCGCCAACGGGCTATTGACTTCATCAACTGCCTGGTGACATTCTATAACCAGGATGCCAACGACGAAAAGAACGAAGTGGCCATGAAGTCGGCCGAATTTATCGAAGACCGCATCCAGATTATCAATCAGGAACTGGGTACCACCGAAACCCAACTGGCCGATTTCAAGCAGAAATCCGGCTTGACCGATTTGACCAGCGATGCCAAACTGGCACTGGAAGAAAACTCCAAATACGAACAGTTGCGCATTGAGAACCAGACCCAGATTCGCCTGGTAGAATTCCTGCGTGAATACATCAACAACCCCGCCAACGAGCACGAAGTGATTCCAGCCAACGTAGGCTTGCAAGACCAGGATTTAAGCAAACTGATTGACCAATACAATTCGATGCTGATTGAACGCAAACGCTTGCTGCTGACCTCGTCCGAAACCAACCCGGCAGTGGTCAATATGAATACAGGTATCGAAGCCACCCGCCACAATGTGCAGACCACCGTGGCCAGCGTATTGAAGGGACTCCAGATTACCAAGGCCGACCTGGAACGTCAGGCGCGGAAGTTTGAAGGCCGCATCAGCAGTGCACCCCAGCAGGAAAAGGAATTCCTGAGCATCGCCCGCCAGCAGGAAATCAAGGCACAGCTCTACATCATGCTGCTGCAGAAACGCGAAGAAAATGCCATCACCCTGGCAGCCACCGCCACCAACGGCAGAATCATTGAAGAGGCTCTGCCAGAAAAAGACCCTGTGTCCCCTAAAAAGAAAATGGTAGCATTGGCCGCCCTTGTCATTGGACTGGCCATTCCCGTAGGCTTTGTGTACCTGCGCGATTTGCTGAAATACAAGATTGAGAACCGCGAAGATGTGGAACGCATTACCAATGTGGGCATTCTCGCCGAACTGCCCAAGTGTGTTACCCCCGAACACGGAGCCATTGTGATTCATGAAAACAAGAACGACCTTATGGAAGAAACCTTCCGCGGTCTGCGCACCAACCTCCTCTTTATGCTGGGCAAAACGGACAAAGTCATCCTGTTCTCTTCCACCCAGCCGGGTGAAGGTAAATCCTTCGTGGCAGGAAACACGGCGGTCAGCTTCGCCTTTATGGGCAAGAAAGTCATCATCATGGGTATGGACATCCGCAAACCCGGTTTGAACAAGGTCTTCAATCAGAGCCGCCGTGCGGAAGGTATCACCAACTACCTGAGCGACCCCGAGAATGTGAACCTGTTCAACATGATTCAGCGTTCCGACATCAGCCCGAATCTGGACATTCTGCCCGGTGGTCCCATACCTCCTAACCCCACCGAACTGGTAGCCCGCGATGTGTTGGACAACGCCATCAACCAGTTGAAAGCACATTACGATTACATCATCCTGGATACTGCCCCTATCGGTATGGTGACCGATACCGCCATTATTGCACGTGTAGCCGATATGTGTGTGTACGTCTGCCGCGCCGATGTGACTCCAAAAGCCGGCTATGAATACATCAATGTATTGAAGAACGAGCATAAATTCCCGAAACTGGCTACCGTCATTAATGGTATCGATATGAGCAAACGTAAAAATAGTTATGGCTATGGCTATGGCAAAAAGTACGGTTACAGTAAAGGTTACGGTTATGGATATGGATATGGATACGGTTATGAATCAATAGAAAAAGGAAAGAAGAAATTATAATTAATAGTTTATGAAAGGAATCGTATTAGCTGGCGGCAGCGGCACACGCCTCTACCCTATCACTAAGGGAGTAAGCAAACAATTGCTCCCTGTGTTTGATAAACCAATGATTTACTATCCTATCTCGGTATTAATGTTAGCAGGTATCCGTGAGATTCTGATTATCTCTACACCTTACGACTTGCCGGGATTCCAGCGTTTGCTGGGTGACGGAAGCAACTTCGGAGTACATTTTGAATATGCGGAACAACCTTCTCCTGATGGATTGGCTCAGGCTTTTATCATTGGAGAAAAGTTCATCGGAAATGACTCTGCATGTCTAGTACTTGGCGATAACATCTTCCACGGTAATGGATTCAGTGCCATGCTACGCGAAGCAGTACGTACCGCAGAAGAAGAGAAAAAGGCTACGGTATTCGGATATTGGGTTAATGATCCGGAACGTTACGGAGTGGCAGATTTTGACAAGGACGGAAACTGTCTTTCTATTGAGGAAAAACCGCAGCACCCGAAATCAAACTATGCAGTGGTAGGTTTGTATTTCTATCCGAACAAGGTGGTAGAGGTTGCTAAGAATATCAAACCATCTGCTCGTGGAGAGCTGGAAATTACCACAGTAAACCAGCGGTTCCTGGAAGACGGAGAACTGAAAGTACAGACTTTGGGCCGTGGCTTTGCGTGGTTGGATACAGGTACACACGACTCACTGGCAGAGGCTTCCACTTACATCGAAGTGATAGAAAAACGCCAAGGGCTGAAAGTAGCTTGTCTGGAAGGTATCGCTTTCCGCAAGGGATGGATTACAGCAGACAAACTGCGTGAAGAAGCACAGCCGATGTTGAAGAACCAGTACGGACAATACTTGCTAAAAGTGATTGACGAAGTGGAACGGACGGGGAAGGAAAACCTAGATTAACTAAATTAAAAGTTAATAGTTAAAAAGTAAAAGTATAGAGATTAATCTATTCATATTAAGATGGAAGTAATTAAAACAGCTATAGAAGGTGTGGTGCTTATTGAGCCACGTATCTTTAAAGATGCCAGAGGGTATTTTTTCGAATCATTCTCACAGCGGGAGTTTGAAGAAAAAGTAGGCAAAATCAATTTTGTACAGGACAATGAAAGCATGTCGTCCTACGGAGTGATGAGAGGCTTGCATTTCCAACGTCCTCCTTACACGCAAAGCAAACTGGTACGTTGTGTGAAAGGTGCGGTACTGGATGTGGCAGTAGACATTCGCAAAGGAAGTCCTACTTACGGACAGCATGTGGCTGTGGAACTGACGGAAGACAATCATCGCCAGTTCTTCATACCTCAGGGCTTCGCCCACGGATTCGCCGTGCTGAGTGAAACAGCGGTTTTCCAGTATAAGTGCGACAACTTCTATCATCCGGAAGCAGACGGGGGAATCAGTATTCTGGACGACTCACTGGGCATTGACTGGCGCATTCCGACCGAACACGCTATTCTGAGCGAAAAGGATACCAAGCACCCGCTATTGAAAGACTTTGATTCGCCATTCGAATTCGGAGCTTTCTAAAAAAGAGATTCTACACATTTTTCATTCTTTAATTCTTCATTAAAAATGAATATACTTGTGACAGGCGCCAACGGACAACTGGGTAACGAGATGCGCCTTATCAGCAAAGAGATGACCGACCACTTCATCTTTACGGATGTAACGGAAGTGGAAGGACTGGAAACTACCCTGCTCGACATTACCAACCTGGAAGCAGTAAAGGAAGTGGTAAAAACGCACAAGGTGGATTGTATCGTAAACTGTGCAGCCTACACCAATGTGGACAAAGCGGAAACAGACGTAGATTTCTGCCGCACACTCAATGCCAAGGCACCACAAAATCTGGCCATCGCGATGAAAGAAGCTGGTGGTCTGCTGATACACGTATCTACGGACTATGTGTTTGGTGGTGATCCTTACAACATTCCTTGCCGGGAAGACCAGAAAGGTACTCCTACCGGGGTGTACGGACAGACCAAGCTGGAAGGGGAAGAAAATATCAAAGTAGCCGGATGCGACTACGTGATTATCCGTACGGCTTGGCTGTATTCTGAATTTGGCAAAAACTTTGTGAAAACCATGCTGAACCTGACGGCTACCAAACCGCAACTGAAAGTGGTGTTCGACCAGGCAGGTACTCCGACCTATGCATACGACCTGGCAAAAGCCATTGAAGTCGTGCTGAAGGACTATGCCAAAGAACAGCCTACATCGGCCTACAGCAAAACGGGAATCTATCATTTCAGCAACGAAGGGGTTTGTTCCTGGTATGACTTTACCAAGACGATTGCCGCTATGGCTGGTCACACGGAATGTGACATCCAGCCTTGCCACAGCAACGAGTTCCCAAGTCCGGTGAAACGCCCGGCTTACTCGGTACTGGATAAGACGAAAATCAAGGAAGCCTTCGGTATCCACATTCCTTACTGGACGGATTCGCTGAAAGTATGCATCGAACACTTGACAAAGAATAATTAACCCTCAAATAATCTTATTATGGCTACATTCAAACGCAATATACTAATTACTGGTGGCGCCGGATTTATCGGCAGCCACGTGGTGCGTCTTTTTGTAAACAAGTATCCGGAATACCGTATCGTCAACCTGGACAAGCTGACGTATGCAGGTAATCTGGCGAACCTAAAGGACATCGAAAACCAGCCGAACTATGTGTTTGTAAAAGCGGACATCTGCGACTACGAGAAGATGCAGGAACTGATGCAGCAGTATCAGATAGACGGTATCATCCATTTGGCAGCAGAAAGCCATGTGGACCGCTCCATCAAAGATCCGTTCACTTTTGCCCGTACGAACGTAATGGGTACCCTGTCTTTACTACAGGCTGCCAAAGTGTACTGGGAAAGTCTGCCGGAAAAATACGAGGGCAAACGTTTCTATCACATTTCTACAGACGAAGTGTACGGAGCATTGGAACTGACACATCCGGAAGGTGTGGAACCACCGTTCACTACCACGGCTTCCTCTTCTGAACATCATTTGGCTTACGGAAAGGATTTCTTCTATGAAGATACGAAATACAACCCGCATAGTCCCTACTCTGCCAGCAAGGCAAGCAGTGACCACTTTGTGCGGGCCTTCCACGATACTTACGGTATGCCGACCATCGTAACCAACTGCTCAAACAACTACGGCCCGTATCAGTTCCCGGAAAAGCTGATTCCGCTGTTCATCAACAACATCCGTCACCGCAAACCGTTGCCAGTATATGGCAAGGGTGAAAACGTGCGCGACTGGCTGTATGTGGTAGATCATGCACGTGCCATCGACGTGATTTTCCATAACGGTAAGATTGCAGAAACATATAACATTGGTGGTTTCAATGAATGGAAGAACATTGACATCATTAAAGTGGTAATTAATACTGTAGACCGTCTGCTGGGACGCAAGGAAGGGGAAGACATGGACTTGATTACGTACGTAACCGACCGTCTGGGCCACGACATGCGTTATGCCATCGACTCTACCAAGCTGCAAAAGGAACTGGGCTGGGAACCGAGCCTGCAATTTGAAGAGGGCATCGAAAAGACTGTTCGCTGGTATCTGGACAACCAGGAATGGATGGACAACGTGACGAGCGGGGACTATCAGAAGTATTATGAGAGTATGTATCAGTTAAAATAAAATGAGTATGCTGACAAACAATATTAACTTAAATGGTAAAACCATCTTTATAACCGGTATGGCCGGCTTTATAGGAAGTTACCTGGCATTAGAACTTTTAAAGAGAGAAGCCAATATTCGTATTGTAGGTATTGATTCTATTACAGATTACTACGATGTCTCTTTAAAAGAAGAAAGACTGAAAAAGCTGGAAACATACACCAACTGTACTTTCATTAAAGGAAACATTGCCGACAAAGCATTAATTGAGAAAATCTTTAATGAATACAAGCCTAACATCGTAGTCAATCTGGCTGCCCAGGCAGGAGTCCGCTACAGTATTACCAATCCGGATGCCTACGTAGAAAGCAACCTGATTGGCTTCTATAATATTCTGGAAGCTTGCAGACATTCGACTCCACAAGTAGAACATCTGGTATACGCCTCTTCATCGAGTGTATATGGAAGTAACAAGAAAGTTCCATACAGCACAGATGACAAGGTAGACAATCCGGTCAGCCTTTATGCTGCTACCAAAAAAAGTAACGAACTGATGGCTCATGCCTATTCAAAACTGTATAATATTCCTTCTACCGGATTGAGATTCTTTACAGTTTACGGCCCAGCCGGAAGACCGGACATGGCTTATTTTGGATTTACCAATAAATTACGTGAAGGTAAGACAATCCAGATATTCAATTACGGTCATTGCAAACGTGATTTCACCTACATTGATGATATCGTAGAAGGGGTTATCAGAGTTATGCAACATGCACCGGAAAAGAAAAATGGAGAAGACGGTTTGCCAATTCCTCCCTATAAGGTATATAACATCGGGAATAACCAACCGGAAAACCTGCTGGATTTTGTCACAATCTTACAGGAAGAACTGATTCGTGCAAAAGTATTGCCAGAAGATTATGACTTTGAGGCTCACAAGGAACTGGTTCCTATGCAACCGGGAGATGTGCCTGTAACTTATGCTGATACAACTCCATTGGAACAAGATTTTGGCTTTAAGCCATCAACATCGTTAAGGAAAGGATTAAGAGATTTTGCTGAATGGTATGCACAATACTATAAATGCAATGAATAAAAACTATGTATTTATGAAGAATTACAAAATTGCTGTAGCTGGAACAGGCTATGTAGGCCTTTCCATTGCTACCTTACTGGCACAGCATCATCAGGTTATTGCAGTAGACGTGATTCCTGAAAAGGTAGAGAAAATCAACAACCGCATCAGCCCGATTCAGGATGAGTACATCGAAAAGTATCTGGCAGAAAAGGAACTGAACCTGACTGCTACACTGGACGGGGCTTCGGCTTATAAAAACGCTGATTTCGTAGTTATCGCAGCTCCGACAAACTATGATCCGGTAAAAAACTATTTCGATACCAGCCATGTGGAAGAAGTAATAGATTTAGTGTTAGAAGTAAACCCGGATACGGTAATGGTAATCAAAAGTACCATCCCGGTGGGTTACTGCCGCAGCCTGTACGTGAAATATGCCGAAAAGTTCCGTAACACTCCTGCCCTGGCTGGAAAGAAGTTTAACCTGCTGTTCTCGCCGGAGTTCTTGCGTGAAAGCAAGGCATTGTATGACAACCTCTACCCTAGCCGTATCATCGTAGGCTTCCCGAAATTCATTGACGGACGGGATGCAGAAAATGAAGCAATCAAAGCCATTGCAGGAGAACATCTGGAGGAAAAAGCAAAAGAATTTGCAGCCCTGCTGCAGGAAGGTGCCATCAAGGAAAACATCGACACACTGTTTATGGGATTGAAGGAAGCAGAAGCGGTGAAACTGTTTGCCAACACATATCTGGCACTGCGAGTGAGCTACTTCAATGAGCTTGATACATATGCCGAAGTGAAAGGACTGGACACACAAGCCATCATTCAGGGTATCTGTCTGGACCCGCGTATCGGTACGCACTATAACAACCCGTCATTCGGATACGGCGGCTACTGTTTGCCGAAAGATACCAAACAGCTTCTGGCCAACTATCAGGATGTACCGGAAAACCTGATTCAGGCCATTGTGGAAAGCAACCGTACACGTAAAGACTTCATCGCAGACCAAGTGCTGAAGAAAGCCGGATATTATACAGAAAATGCACAATGGAATGCCAGCAACGAACATGAAGTTGTTGTAGGTGTATATCGCCTGACCATGAAATCGAACAGTGATAATTTCCGTCAGAGTTCAATTCAGGGAGTAATGAAGCGTATCAAGGCAAAAGGAGCTTCGGTAATCATCTATGAACCGACACTGGAAGACGGCACCACCTTCTTCGGTTCGAAAGTGGTAAACAACCTGGATGAATTCAAAGCTACCAGCAATGCTATCATTGCCAACCGTTACGATGCGTGTCTGGATGATATGAAAGATAAAGTGTACACTCGTGATATCTTTAGAAGAGACTAAAAATTTCTCTAAAAACAGCTATACTTAGAAATAAATAATTATTTTCCGTTTCTAAGACTTTCAAATAAATGAATGTAAAAAAAATAAAAGTGTAAATAAAAACGAAGTAAAGCAAAATAGCATTAAGAATACTAGCACAAATAGAAAAATAAATATCTCCTGAAAAATGGGTAATATTATTACCATATTTGTACACAAAATTTTAAAATACTGTTTTGATTCTTAAATAAGAATCAAAACAGTAATAAATTTTCTTATGGAAGAATTACGTAATAAGAACTATTTATAAATTCCAATGTGTAGCCATTTCAACGAGGATATGAAGAATAAAATCAACATTCCAAGGAAAGCAACAATAAATATAACCAATAATAACATCATTATATAATGATAACCAATAAAACAATATATCTGGATTATATAAATGCCGATAAAAAAGTAAATCGCATCAAAGGACTATCAGCTTATTTTAATACAACATGGAAATACATAAAATGTATGCGAAAAATCGAATACATAGAAAATTGCAAGAACGGCTGGTTCTATAATCTTCAAAAATTATGGCTGAAATATAACCTCCAAAGATTAAGTGTTTTAACAGGAATAACAATACCACCACATACTTTCGGAAAAGGACTCTATATTCCTCATTATGGATCTATAGTAGTCAGTAGAAATGTAAGTTTTGGAGATTATTGTGTCATACAAAATGGAGTAAATATTTCTGAGGGAGTAAAAGGAGGCAATCACATATATATAGGCGCAGGTGCTAAACTGATGATGAATACAGAAATAGCAGATGACATAATTATTGGAGCTAATGCTGTTGTAACAAAAAAATTCATTAAACCTAATGTTGTTTTAGCAGGAATACCTGCTAAAATAATATCAGAAAAAGGATTCAAAGAAAGAGTGAAAGTTTAATTAATATTTTCCATTAGAAATAATTATGATTGCTGTTCCTTTTATATTCTTTAGCATTCTGTTCTTCAAGTATAAGAAAAAGACTGGATTCATGAGTATTCCGACCTTACTGACAGGAGTTTATATGACAATCTCATTCTTCGCTATACTAATCGACAGAATGAATCTTTATAATAACATATGCCCATATGTAGATATAAAGATAGAATCTGCCTTTCTTTTCTGCGGTCTATTATATATTACTATACTTCCTTTCCTAAAAGCCAACGATAACAAAATATCTAAAGTACATCTATGCACAACTACTAAATGGATTGATTTATTAGTTTATTTCTATTTCTATTCTTTACTTGTTATCATTTTGCTTACATATCAAGACTTACTACGTAACATCTTACTCTTAGGTGCAAATGAGAATTTAAAAGCTGATTTCAGGTTTGGGCGTGAAGAGGTAATACATCTTAATGGAACATCTCTAATGATTTATCAACGTCTTCGCTTTTTTTCTTCTTCTTCTTTAATGTTATTATTTATTTTTTTTTATGCACTTGCTTTTTGGAAAAAGAAAACAAGGTATTATATTTTTATTTTTGTCGGTTCATTAGGGTGTATATATGATGCAGTTCTACATATTGATAGATCGGCAATAATTTATTGGATGATGTTTTTCATTTTATGTGTCTGTTTCTTTTATCGTTTTTTAAAAGAAAAACAGAAAAAAGCAATTAAAATTTTAGGAATAATTACCTTAGGACTAATTTTATGCTACATAATATATATAAATATCGCAAGATTCTCAAATCTTGATATTTCTGCTGAAGAATATATTATATCTTATTTAGGTCAAAGCTATATAAACTTTTCACTCTTTATACAAGAGTTAAACCTACCTAATTATACCACTATACACGTATTTCCCTTCACTAATCACCTTATTAATCCTGAATTTATCGGTACAGACTGGTATATGTATGTACAAAATAAAACAGGAATATTTATCATGTGCTTCTCGACTTTTATTGGAGAATTTATTTCCAACATGGGGCTTATAAATACAATTATTTGGTGTATAGCGTTTTCATTTATATGTTTTCGTTTATTAAAACGAAAACATATAAATGAAATATCCTCGAGTCAACTATTTTTACTTTTTACTTTGGTTTGTATGCCTTATTTAGGTATAATGGCTTCTTACTATCATGTATATGCCCGAGAAATAGGTGCGCTACTTTTTTATTTTGTATTCAGAATTTCAGAACATAAAAAAATATAATTCATGCCAAACATCATACAAAAAATACTTTCCAACAAAAATGGGAAACAAATTATTATCTTATATATCTCAACCATAGGTGGTGTCCTTTTAGGTGTTTTATCTTCAGTAATAAATACTAAATTTTTAGATCCAATAAACTATGGAGATGTCAGATACGTACAAAACATTATCAATTTATTTTCATGTATATTCCTATTAGGTTTTTTTGTTTCAGGAAGCAGATTATTAGCAATCAGTAAATCAAAAGCAGAAGCTTCTGGAATAAAAGGAGTAATGGTTATATTTTTATTTAGAACCATCATAGCACTAATGCTTATGGTATTACTTACTTATTTTTATCACACAATATTTAGAAAAAATACCAATGCCCTTTTATTTCTAGTATCTATCCCAGTCTGTGCTCAGCCACTCATGCTTAATTACATTAATACAACTGCCCAAGGTGATAACCAAATTGGGCGTATTGCATATGCACGTTTATTTCCCCCCTTTTTATACGTTGTCACAGCCTATTTCGTCTATACCTCAATTAAGGTAAGTTCAACATTAATGATTTTATTACAATGGGGTATAGCTTGTATTATTTTCATTGCTATAATAGCATCTACACACCCAGATTTTAAATCATACAAAAAATACAAGGAACTTCTAATTCAGGAAAATAAACAATATGGTATCCATCTTTATTTAGGTTCTTTGGCTATGGTAGCAACCCAATATTTACCTGGAGTTACTTTAGGAATGTTTAATCAAGATAATGTCAACGTTGCTTTTTACACATTAGCATTGACTATCTCTATGCCACTTTCCATGCTACCATCCATTGTAGGAACCTCTTATTTCAAGAAATTTGCAGTAGTACGTCATATTGATAAGAACATTTTTATTTCAACCATATCTATTACCCTTTTATCATTAATATTTTTTATTCTAATCATTCAAGAAATAGTTTCTTTCTTATATCCAGCATCCTATTCTCTCGTAGGTACTTATGCTTCGTTATTAGCTATATCAAGATGTCTATATGGAATTGGCGACATGATTAACCGTTTTCTAGGAGCACATGGATTAGGAAAAGAAATTAGAAATGCTTCCTTTGCTACGGGGATTTGCATGGTATCAGGTAGCTTATTTGCTGTATATCTCTACAATATATGGGGGGCTATCTGTACAAATATTATTAGCGCAATTACATATCTCATCGTATTAATCTATTATTATAAAAAATTTCAGAATGAATGACAACACTTTACTAATCCTCTATTCACCCTATTCAAAAGCTGCAACATTTATTGCTGAAGGAATTCATCTTCCTAACGTAGAGGTATTACCATTAACACATCAAAAAAATAAATTAAGGATATTATTCTTCCATCTTTTTCGCTCATTAAGGATGAATAAAATGGCTGCATATTTTGGATATGAAAAAGAATGTTATAAAAAGCTGTTGCACACGTACAAAAACATATTATGCTTAGATTGTTGTAAGTTAAACGAATATAAAGTAATAAAATCATTAGCTAACACCTCAAATGAATTGGACATATTCTTCTGGAATCCTCTAAGTTTATGGGAAAAAGAAGAAAATAAATTAAAGAAAAAAATAATGCATTTAAAGGAAATAGGGTTTAAGTTATCGACTTTTGATTTCCAAGATGCAACAAAATACAACTTAGAACTAAGAAAAAATATAAATAGAAGAATTGATTTAGGAATAGACAACTCAACAGATTATGATTTCTATTTTGTTGGAACTCCCAAAGGAAGAAAAAATATACTTCAACAACTATCCAATTTTTTATCTCAAAAAGGCTTTAAAATAAAATTTATCATTGTGGAATCCCCTAAAGATTATATCACACAAATAGATAATATCAGGTTTTCATCTAAAACAAAATGTATCGTGGATATAAATGCTTCTAACCAAACAGGTTTAACCCTACGTCCTTTCGATGCATTATTCCTCAAGAAAAAATTATTAACTAATAATGCAAATATTATTAACACAGATTTTTATGAAGAAAACAATATTTATATTTTCAATGAAAATAATATGAATGGGATTTTAAAATTCATGACTAAACCATACAAAGAGATTCCCGACAAAATTGTAAACCAATATGAAATCAACCAGTGGCTAATAGACAATTTCATACATTCTGATAAAAATTAATATAAACACAACAATGCGTATTTTATTTATCGTTCGCTCATTAGGCTGTGGTGGTGCTTCTAAGCAATTATCTCTAACAGCTGAGGCTTTGGCTAATCGAGGACATGAAGTCTATGTTTATACTTACAACTCTGATTATACAGAACTGAGTTTCTCGAAAGTAATATTTATACCAGAAAAAAATATAACAAAGTCCTCACTGAAAGAATACATTTATTCTCCAATTAGAGTAAGACAACAAGTTAAAAAATTACACCCAGATATTGTCATATCATGGAGAGCAAATGCCGGATGTTTCTGCACATTGGCTTGTATTGGCTTAAGAGTAAAACATGTGTTTAGCGAACGAACCGACCCGTATATGGAAACAAGTTTCGCTCTGAAAATAGCTACTAAAATATGTGACCAAGCTGACTATGGTGTATTCCAAACAGAAGGTGCACAACATTATTATAAAAGATTAAGCCAAGGACGAAGCATAGTTATCCCTAATCCCATCTTTTTAAACCAGAAAATCAACCTAATACCGTACAATGAAAGACGTAATGAAATAGCATTTGTCGGTAGATGTTTCTTAAAACAAAAGAGACAAGACATTCTGCTTAAGGCATTTAATATAGTTATTAAAAAACACCCTGAAATGCAACTGATTATTTATGGTGGTGATTTTGATATCGAAAAAATAAAGAAAATGGCAATTGACATGGGGCTTCAAGAACATGTAACATTTGCAGGGTCTGTGAATGACATACTCAATAAAATAAAATATGCACGCATACTGGCTTTAAGTTCCGACTATGAAGGAATACCAAATGTCTTGCTTGAAGCAATGTCGGTAGGAGTTCCAGTGGTCAGTACAGATACTAGTCCTGGGGGCGTACGGGTAATCATAAACAATGGAGTAAACGGATACATTGTACCCAGAGGTGATTACAAAGAACTTGCAGAAAAAATAATCAAAGTCCTCAATGAGCCATCTGTGGCAGAGAAATTCATACAAAATGGATTTATAAACATTCAAAGATTTAATCCTGATGTAATCTTTGAGCAATGGAATCAATACATTAATAAAATAGCAAAACACTAAATATTTAACATGAAAGAAGATAAATACATACGATTTATACATTTATATTGCAGCCTTTTTTCTAGAGGAGGAATATGTAGGCCTATTGCTAAGACTCTATATTGGCTCAATAGACTTATATTCTCATGTGATATCCCCTGTAGTGTAAAAATAGGGAAGAACTTACATCTTCCTCATTTGGGATTAGGAGTTGTCATACATCCACGCACGATTATAGGTAATAATGTAAAGATATATCATCAAGTGACCATCGGTGTTAGGAATCCAGGATATTCTTCTAAAATATCAATTGGAGATGATGTCACACTTGGTGCCGGATGCAAGATTCTAGGTCGCGATGAGATGAAAATAGGCAACAATGTTAAAGTTGGAGCAAACAGTGTAGTTCTTTCCTCTGTGCCAGATAACGTAACAATAGCAGGAATTCCAGCAAAAATAATTGAAAAATAAATTGAAGTCCTTTTAATAAAAATAGAATAAAAGCATGAAAATTGCTATCATCTGCACCCTTTACCCTCCGTATATTTTAGGAGGGGCAGAAAAATCAACAGCATTATTGGCTCAAGGATTGGCACGAAACGGCCATGAAGTAACAGTTATAACAACGGGTAAAACCAACTATAAAGAAACCATTGAAGGAGTTACTGTATATAGATTAAAAAACATGAATATATACTGGAGATATCCTCAAAGGGACAAGCCTTTAACTAAAAAGATGTTATGGCATCTCTTTGACATATATAATATTGGTTACAAAAAAAGTTTGGAGAATCTGCTATTGATACTAAAACCAGATATTATACATACAAACAATTTATGTGGATTATCGTGCATTATTTGGGACATTGCCCAAAAGCAGCATATACCTATTGTACATACACTTCGAGACTACTATCTGCTTTGTCCACAGCAAACAATGATAAAAGGAATAAAATCATGTCAATCACAATGCCTTATATGTAAAAGCTATTCAGCAATCAAAAAAGTCATATCGCAGAAGGTTGATGCTGTTGTAGGTATTAGTAATTTTATTTTAAATCACCATCTTAAATTCGGATATTTTAAAAATGCACGTCTTACCGATGTCATTCCTAATAGCATAGAACCGCACAATGTATTACAATACGCAACTGATAACAAGAAGGATGTAGGATACATAGGTCGACTATCTCCCGAAAAAGGTATAGAATTGATGATTGAAGCTTTTATCAATAGTAATAATAGAGGATCAAATAAATTACGAATAGCAGGAACTGGCAACAAAAAATATACCGATTACCTACAACAAAAATATAAAAATGAAAGTATCGTTTTTTGTGGTAAATGCAAATCTACAGATTTTTTTCAAACGATAAGTCTACTTATCGTTCCTTCTTTATGGAATGAACCTTTTGGACGCGTAGTGATTGAGGCATATAGTTCTCATATACCAGTTCTAATGGCAAACAACGGAGGATTAATCGAACTTGCAGAAAATGGAATTAGCGAAACATTCTCAACAGATTCAACAATTCCGTTGACAAATCTACTGAACAAATATTTTAATGGCTCACTCTATTTTAATGATACACTTTTTCAACAAGCTATAATACAATATACAGAAGATAATGTTATAAGAAGGTATATCGAATTATATAATAGACTCATCAATTAATTGACATTTAAGTTTCATAAATTAACTATCTGTAAAGCTAGAAATTAAGTAAGAATCAAGGTTCTATATAACTGTTTATCTTTATTTTACTAAATTCTTTACAAAACAAACATATAACAATCTCTATTATTTAATTTCACCCGTCTAGGTCTTCCATGCATACAACCTCAAGAAATCTAAAATTTGAAACATACATTGGTAAGATGAGGTAGTTGCAGAAAATCATTTGCAAATAGGATAGGAATACGTTATATCAATAAAATATATAATATACGACTTAAATAAATCAAGTCTCTAAACTAACAGTTTTTATTAACAAAGTAAATTGATACAATAAATCCTCAATATTATTAATATGCGAATACTTCACATTTCAAAATACTATTCCCCATACATTGGAGGCGTAGAAAATATATGTAAATATCTAGTAGAAGGATGTACAAGCAACGAAACTGCTGTAGTATGTTTCAACGAAAAACGCCAGGATATTGTTGATAAAGTGAATGGACACACTGTATATCGTGTAGGTACATGGATTAATATTGCCAGACAAGCATTATCACCTACTTACTTTAAAGTATTACGAAAAGCAATAAAAGAATTTAAACCAGACATTATACAGTTCCACTGGGCTAACCCTTTTCCAGCAGCGGTGCTACTTTACATAATTCCCAAACATGTAAAATTAATAATTCACTGGCATATGGATATTATTAAGCAAAAACAAATATATCCGTTAATAAAGCCAATAGAAACAGCTTTATTAAAACGCGCTAATTTGGTAGTAGTAACTAGCCCATCTTATAGAGATGCATCTAGACCTCTGCAACCATTTAAAGAAAAGGTAAAAATTCTACCAAATGCCATGGATGAAAACAACTTCATTTTGAAAGAAGAAGACCTTGATAAAATTAAAGCTTTAAAGATGCAATACGATAACAAACCTATTATATTTTTTGTGGGAAGACATATACAATATAAAGGATTGCCTCATTTAATTGAAGCAGAAAAGTATGTTACGAGTGATTGTGTCTTTTTGATAGCAGGCAATGGCCCTTTAACTAAAGAATTGAAACAAAGATGCCATTCTAAACGAATCTTTTTCATAGGCAGGTTGTCTGACGATGAATTAAAAATACACCATTATGCCGCTTCTATCTTTGCTTTTCCATCCATCACTAAAAATGAAGCTTTTGGTGTAGCTCTAGCAGAAGCTATGTATTGTGAAACGCCAACAATAACTTTTACTATTCCTGGAAGCGGAGTAAATTGGGTTTCTCCTAATGGGGAAAGTGGTATAGAGATACCCAATGGAAATGATAAGGCCTTCGCTGAAGCCATTGATCAATTATTATGCAATAAAAAATTGAGCACACAAATGGGTATAAATGGGAAAAAACGAGTAACAAAAATGTTCACCATACCTGTTATGATTAAAACAATGGAAGAATATTATAAAGAAGTAATAAAAAAATAACATATATTCATCCCTAATAAAAGTATTTATATAGAATTTCGAAGATATTCAATAATTACGAATATAGATTTAACTTATCTTACAAAAACAAACTAAAATCATAAAACATAATCTTTATTTTTAATTCTGATTTAAGATCTTTTCACTTTCACCAAACCAGAGCTTTTCTGCAAGTTATTGATTTGAATTTAATTATCAACCGCTACTATTTATGTCTAGATAAAAAAGAAAACCTACACTCACAATATTTATAGAAGAGACTAAATAAAAAACATCATGCAAAACCATGTAGTTATTATGGCCGGAGGAATCGGAAGCCGATTCTGGCCCATGAGTACACCGGAATATCCTAAACAGTTCATTGACGTGATGGGATGCGGAAAGTCGCTGATTCAGCTTACGGTAGAACGTTTTCTGACGCTCTGCCCCATACAGAATTTCTGGGTGGTTACCAGCGAAAAATATACAGACATCGTAAAAGAACAGTTGCCGGATTTACCGGAAAGCCATATCCTGGCAGAACCGGAAGCACGCAATACGGCTCCTTGCATTGCGTATGCCTGCTGGAAAATCAAAAAGGAATATCCGCAAGCAAACATTGTGGTTACTCCTTCGGACGCACTGGTGATAAATACCACGGAATTTGCACGCTGCATCGCTACGGCACTGGAGAAAACTGCTGGCTCGAAGGCTATCGTAACCCTGGGGATGAAGCCTAGCCGACCGGAAACGGGATATGGCTACATTGCCGCACAAGGAGAAGCGGACAAAGCGGGGGTATACAAGGTGGAAGCGTTCAAGGAAAAACCGGACAAGGATACTGCTCTGAAGTATGTGGAAGCGGGTAACTTTTTCTGGAATGCCGGAATTTTCGTATGGAATGCAGAGACCATTACAACGGCCATACGGACATACGCACCGCAAATAGCCGGGGTGATGGATGAACTGGAACCTGCCTTGTTTACCGACAAGGAGCAAGAGGAACTAAAACGTCTCTTCCCTACTTGCGAAAAAATTTCCATAGACTATGCAGTAATGGAAAAAGCAAAGGATATTTATGTGCTTCCGGCTGAGTTCGGATGGAGCGACCTGGGAAGCTGGGGGTCTCTGCACACGTTGCTGCCGCAAGATGAAAACAGAAATGCTTCGGTTGGTGAAAATGTAAAATTGTTCGGTTGCCAAAATTGCGTGGTACACGTGGCTGATGAACGTAAAGTGGTATTGGAAGGCTTGGACGGCTATATTGTGGCGGAAAAGAACGGACAACTGCTGGTATGCCGTCTAACTGAAGAACAACGCATCAAAGAGTTTTCGCAAGCATAAATATCATTAGAATAGAAAAATGCTTTAATCTCCCGTTTCTACGGCCCTAGGAATCCGCAGAAACGGGAGATTTTTTATTAGATTCTTTACAGATATCACAGCATCTGTCTACC
>UMFI01029061.1_pt1 | contig 32076 bp, 26 predicted proteins | sample 1964951 | NCBI WGS metagenome assembly UMFI01 (sample SAMEA4836040, study PRJEB28245) | human gut metagenome | biome: gut microbiome; material: fecal sample | place: Denmark | collected 2008 | reverse complement strand
TTTCCCTCCGAAAATGCACAATCCTAGCCTCACTTTGTGCAAAAATCACCTTTTCCCTCCGAAAATGCACAATCCCGACCCCTGTTTGTGCAGAAATCCCTGTTTCCCTCCGAAAATGCACAACCCTAGCCCCACTTTGTGCAAATTTCCCGCTTTTCCTTCGAAAATGCACAATCCCAGCCCCGGAATAGCCCAAAACCAGACAACATATCTTTTTCACTCTCAGGTACAAAATAGAAAAGAGAGAAAAGTATCATCCAGCCTTTTGATACTTCCCTCTCTTAACTATCTTCACCAGGAACAATGAAACAAAACTCTGCTTCACAGCACTCCACAATCTACACTATTTCCTTCTCCATTTCAAAATCCGCACGCGCGCGCACAGTTATACACTTGCTGCTCTATTCGCTACTCCACTCGCCGCGCCACAACAACAAACCGGCCATTTTCTGTATAATAGCTGCAGGTAGACAGAATAATCAGCTGATCCCCATATTCCGGCCAGCTTTCGGTATCATAAAAAGAGTGCTGACGGAGCTGATTCATAAACTCGTCAAACCGTTCCTCTGTCATATCCCCCACATACTCATAATAGCGAAAACCCTCCTGATTTTCATACACCAGCTCGGTTCGGAATGCGGCAAAAATTTCATACTGGCGGCTCTCATCCGGCGTATAAAACTCCAAAACTGAATGCTTATTCCGATAATCTTCAGATTCGTATTCATCCAACTCGCCAAACATCGTACCATTTTTCATGTTATGGGCATAAATAATCATACTGCCGCTGTCTATACTGCAGAAATCTCCGATAAAGGGTGTGCCGCTTACAGAGCTTTCCCCATAGAAATCCCGGCGAATATAATACTGCATATCATCAGGAGTATGCATAACAGGATAATCAATCTTTGTATCAGGAATCCGAAGCCACCCGGCAAAATCCGGATTCTTCTCTTTTAAAAGTCCATAATTCCGCTTCGGCTTTTCCTCCATCACTCCCCCGGTATGATCAGAATTTGTCTGTCCCGCATCGGAAGCTTCCGTTGTTTCCATTTCTGCCACAGCATCACTGTCAATATTTCCCTGTTCTGCGCCCACATCCGCCTCTGCCATTTCAATCAAATCATCAAAGGTACTTTTCTCACGATTGGCCTTCAAAAGTGTCCCCACAATTCCAAAAACAGAAACAGCAAACACAATCAGACACAAAATCACCATAAAACGCCATATCGTTTTCTTCAGACTTTTTTCCGTATCCATTCCCTCTCTCTTCAAAAGTTCCTCCTTTCCGTTTTTCCGCCAAAACTTCCCCCAGCGCTCCTGTATATCTCATCAAAACTCCGCCAGTTCCCCTTCCTTCTCTTCTCACCAAAACTCCACCAACTCCCCTTCCTGCTCTTCTCACCAGAACTCCGCCAGTTCCCCTTCCTGCTCTTCTCACCAGAACTCCGCCAGTTCCCTTTCCTGCACGCTTCCTGCTCTTCTCATCGGAACTCCGCCAACTCCCCTTTGGCAGACCTTCTGGTTTTTGCTTCCCTATCAGACTGCACTGACATTTCATTCTAATTCTGCTCCACTACCATAAGTAAATCATCCTGAGCCACTTTCGTCAATCGCTTTCTCTTGTCTTTTATAACCATTCTTTTATCACAGCTCTTTTATCCCAGGAATCACTTCCCTAAAAATCGAGCAGGGGAGATTATCTCTCCCCTCTCACATTGATATCATGTCTCTTTTCGTCCTCTGTGATTTCCCTTCTTCTCGCCACCCCTCACGACGAAGTCCTGAGTAATTGCCATAGAGTTCACCGGCAGCCCCGTCCCTTGTGAACCCTCACCACAGACTGGCAAAATATCCGTCATACCGGAAAAAGCGAGGCGGCTGTACCGCCGCCTCACATATCATCCATTATTCCATTTGATTAAGCTCTGTCAATCCATCCGCTTCCGGATAAAGGCAAGCGCAGCCAATCCGCATCCGGACAGCACAGCCAGCAGAATCCAGAAAGAAAGCATTGTCGTATCGCCAGTTTTCGGAAGTCCGCCTAAAGGAACTTCCTCCTCAAAAATCTGAGTTAAGCCTCCCAAAGGAGTTTCATTGTCGCTGATTTCCGTCAGTCCGTCTCCTCCGGACGGTTCTGTACCAGGTCCTCCAGGCCCCGGATTGGGATTTGGGTTGGGACTTGGGTCTGGATCCGGATCCGAATCTCCGCCACCGCCACCACCGCCAGGACGTCTGTAATTATTGGTAAACACAATACTCTCTGTTTTCTCATCCCCCGCAGCCTCGTCTGACGCCCAAACCTGCGTCTCCAGTTCGCCATTTTCCCCATTCGTAACACGAACCGTTACCTTATAAACTCGTTTGTCATAGGTAAAACGATCTCTCGGATCCGAGTTCTGGTAAATCTGATACTGGTAATCGCCGGTCTGTGTATAAACCATCGGTCCAAACTCCGACCTTCCTCCATTTACCACAATCAGTTCTTCAGACTGGGGCATCGGCGCTTCCGGCGTAACTGCCTTGAGCACAAGTCTGTAAGGAACATCTGCCGGGATCCTGCTGCCGGTAACCTTGATCTCTACCGGTATGGAAACACTGCAGGAGCTCACCTGTGCAAACGCCATAATCGGAAGCAGCAACGCCGCAAGCACTGCCGGAACAAGTGTATGAAAAACCAGGTTTCTTAATTTCTGACACATATCTATTTCATTGCACCTCCTTCGTGCTTATTTTTCCTCCAGACGGCCAAAAAGAATCATGCGTCCATTGGTTGTTGCATCCACACAGGTAGACATTCCAACAATCCTGTCCTCCGCCGTTACACCGATATCCCGATACTGCTCTGATTCCGCTTTCAGATAATCCAGCAGCACCTGCATATCGCATTCCTTTCCAGGAGTATAAATAATCCTGTCATAGGCATCTGCCTGAATACAGGCAAACAAGGTAATTCCATAGGTCTTGTGAGGAAGATAAAGTGTTCCTGTCTCATGAGACCCAAAATAATCTGTTTCAACAAATTCCATTACATCCCCGAACATTCCACCATTATCCATGTGGTGTCCGTACATCAGATTATAATGATCTGAAAAATCCGGGCTGTTTATACAGGACAGGAAAATAGCGCCGGAAAGAGAAAACTCTCCATATATGTCCGTATTCACATATTTCATATCGTCCTCGCCCTGAACCACAGGATAATCAATGTGGGTTCCGTCAATGGTAAGCCAGCCCCGGGTTTCCGGATTCAGCGCCATCAGCTCCTCCAGAGACAGATTATCCTCGGCATCACTATTTTCCGGCGGCTTGTATTTCAGCAAGTCACTGGTCAGGAATGCTCCGCTGTTAATCATGTAATTGTCCCAGAGAGAATAACCGCCGTAAGCCAGCATCAGAATCATCATGCATACGGCCATCAGGCTTAATATAAAATTTCCAATTCGAGCAAGCTTAACAGCTGTTTCCACTCCAGTCCTCCTGTTAATCCAGAATTCTGCGTAACTGTTCAGTGCCTTCGCAGTCACGAGCAAAAATCCCATGCTTTCTCACAGTCAGCGCAGCAAGTGCGCAGACCTGCTGAACAGTCACAATTATGCCATATTTTCACTGCTCCCACGTCGTCTCCCCTCCAGAATATCCGGTGGGGAGACGACGCTGCCGGAGCAGCTTCTTTTAGATTTTAAAATCTATAGTTTCTTAAAATCCTGTCATTCGTTTTGATTAAATCTCATCATCCTCGCGTTTCTTCTTGCCCAGAACCACTGCGCCCAGACCGCCTGCTGCTGCTACTAAGAGAACGTAGGGAGCAAAGGTCATTGCAACGCCGGTTGCGGGACCTACATTCTTGTCATTGATGAACTCTACCTCCACTCCATCTGCCTCCAGCTTGCCCTTTGCATTCTTGTCTTTTACGGAAGTGGTATATCCCTCTGTTGAATAATCAGCCTCTGTTACCGTATATTCATCATTTTCAGACAGACCGTAAATATGCAGGGTCTCGCCGTCCATCAGAGTAAAGGTTGCAGCCTCTTCATCTGTAATATGCATAATTATCGGATCGCCAGTCTTTGGTGTCTTTACAGCCTTATACTTCTCCTTGCCTGCTTTATCTGTATCATCACCGTCAATCGTAACTGTGAAGTCGAACGGTTTGTTTTTATTGCCCTGGTTACCAGTTACCGTTTTCTTTATGATGAAATCATGGACATCATCATCCGGTGTAGTACCATCGCCGTAACTATTGACAATCTTCAGATTATCAGCCTTATCCTTCTCTCCGTCTTTTACTACCTTAACTGCCTGTACCTCATAACCATCTGTTCCATTAACTACATATACATAAACGTGTCTCGGAGTTACGTCATAGGTAATTCCATTATAGTTGCCCTGTGTTTCTGTTACAAGATAGTGATAAACTCCAGGCTCTGTAAATTTGGTTGCGTCTACCTTGATTTTTCCTGTTTTGGTGTAAGAAGCTGAAGTATCTGCCTCAGGAGCAAAGCTGAAATCATTCGCTGTATCTAAAATCAAGCCGCCTGCAACACCGGCAGAAACCACTGCGCCTTCAAAAGTACTTGCACCGCCCTCTGTTATTGTAAAGCTGAAAGCAGTATTCGGCGCATGGGTGTTTCCATCTGTGGTAACTTCCTTGGTCAAATTAAAGTCTGTTACTGCGGCAAAAGCGCTCATTCCATTCATAGATAACACCATTGCGCCTGCCAGAGCTGCTGTTGCCATTCTCTTATTCATTCTTCTCTTCATAATTATATCCTCACTTTCCTTTTTTGTACATTTTTATTTACTTCCGCTTTCTGCGGCAATATTTTTAAAATAAAATCCAAACTGCTTTTACAGGCTGGAGCGCCGAAGCACTGCCAGGACCTTTCCTTTGATTTCACTCTGACTGACTGCTCCGAAATAGCGGCTGTCCTTTGCGCCGTTTCGGTAATCACAGAGAATAAAATACTGATTTTCCTCCAGCGCCACCGGATAGGCAACCTCATCTCCATATTTTGGAGTGGGATAAAAGATATCCGATTCAAACATGGTGCTGTTGTTAATCTTCAGTGTGGAATCATCTGTTACCTCCACACTGTCGCCGCCTGCGGCAACAATCCGGCCCACATACTGCTTTCCATCCTTCTCAAACACTACCACATCCTGAGAATGGAATTTGTTTTCCAGCCGGTAATACAAAAGCAAATCTCCGGAGCTGATTCTCGGCGACATATCATTGTTTTTCATGGGAGTAATTCCGAAGAATACTCCAAACAGCAAAACCATGAAAACAGTCATCCATGTCAGCTTGATAAAAAACGAAACAATCTCGCTCCAATCTGCCAGCCTGTGGATTCTGGCCCGTATTACCCGTTCCGGGGTCAACGGCTCCTTTGCCTTTTCCTTCTTTCGTTTACTCATGGGCAGGGCCCTCGGAGAGCTTCTTTTTCAAAGAAGCAATCTCCTCATCCCTTTCCTGCAAACGAGCTTCGTATCGCTCCTGCTGAATTTCATATGCAGAACGGTATTCCTTCTGAAGCTGTTCCAGCTTCTTCCACACATCCATCTCGCTTACACCGCCAAACAGCTTCTTTCGAAATTTCATTCCCTTGAAAAGTTCCGCGATGTCATCCATGTTCTTTGCACTCATAAGCAGAACTCTCCTTTTTAGTCATCGTCCCGGGATTTCTTCACCCGCTTTCTGCTTCGGCCAAATCCTGTCAGACCGATGGCTGCCATAGCAAGCATCATCAGATAGGGCAGGTTGTCCGTGAAGATTCCGGTCGGCACATTCAGTGTCTTTGTATTGGTAAAGTCGATTACTGCAGCAGTATTCATATTTTCTACGGTTACTGTTTTACTGCTCTTCTCCTCACCGCCATCTACTTTTACTGTAGTAGTGTAGCCTTCCTCCTCCGGAATGCTTTCTGTTACTGTGCAGGTTACTCCGTATGGCAGTTCCGGAATCACCAGAGACTGACCATGCTTTAATTTGAATTGACCATTCTGAACAAGTATTCCCTCGTAAGTACCGTCTACAGATACCGGCTGCCCTTTGGAATTCTGTGCCTGAACAGTAAAATCAAACTCTCTGTTCCTGTCGCCCATATTTCCATTAACCGTTTTGCTTACTGTCAGACCAGGCAATGGATAGTTGGTAACCGTTACCTGTACTGTGGCATTTGTACCTAATTCTTTTCCTTCTTTTGCGATACCGGAAATGTTGTTCTCTGTTACAACCGGTTCTTCTGCCAGCGGCCCTGTCATCGTATAGTCAGGAGCCTTTCTCCCGCCATACTCCGTTTCCTGAACCGTGATTTTGTTTCCGCCCATTAAGCCGGTGATAATAGCGTACTGGCCTGCCTTCAAGGTTAAGATTCCTTCCTCTGATGCGGTCTTTTTCGCTAAGTGTCTGCCATTTTCCCACACGTGATACTCTCCTGTGTAGGGCTTCTTATCCTCTAGACCTAATAAAACCTGAATCGGGAACTCTGCATCCGGCCTTGAACCGTCTGACATCTCCTTGTCGATTCTCAGATTGAACATATTATCTACTGACACTGAGTTTTTAAATACTACATAAGGATTGTTGTCAACCGATAATTTATCTGTCTCAACGCCTATCTCTTCTGTTTTAGAACCATCCTCGTATATGGTTTCTACGCTTACGCCATCAATGGAAACTTCGAACTTATCACTGGTAGCCCCTATCTCCTGTATGTAGTATTTACTGGTTGCCTGGATATCAGGAGAAGTCAGACGAGCCATCTGATCGTCCTTCAGTAAAATAATTCCGTTCTCTGCAGTTCCTGTCCTGACAGGCTTATCAAAATCCGATGCGTTGTAAACCTCGTATGGTCCTCTATAAAGCTCATAATCGCTTTCAGAAGAAGTTCCTCCGTAATTTACAAATGTTTTGAATTTAAAATCAATATCGGAAACGTCCTTTACGTTGCTGTAGCCAATCTCTTTCTGGAAATTGATCGTTCCCTTTGGAATCGGCGGCATATTAAATTCTATAGTACAGTTTGAACCTCCTTCTCCTCGTTCCAGATAGAAGAATTTTAATTCATGGTTCTTATAATCAGAAGCGTCCCAGCTTCTCCCTGCATTTCGGAACATGGCGCTGATGTTTGTGTACTGCGGCTTGCCTGTTTTATTCACCTTTTCTACATAAACGGCGCCTGTCTGGAAATTGATGCTTCCCTCATAGTTGTCGTGAACGCCTCCTAAATCAAGAACAAGGACATCGTCGATAAACACCCATACGTCATCATCACCCTGGAAATTGAAAACCATGTCGTTGCCGTTAATTTTTCCATTCTTCGGCATAATAAAATCAAAATCAATGGTCATTCCAAAGCAAAGATTCTCTGTTTCTCCTTTTCCGATAGCATATTCTTTATAGTTTTTTCCTTTGTCTGGATCACCGTCGTATACATTTTCAAGTGTGGTTACCTTATTGATAATGGTATTGTATGGCAAAAACTTCGGTTCACTTGGAGGAGTCGTTTCATCTGGATAACGTGCCGTTTCATACAGTACGAAATCTCCATTCTCATCTACAGATGCAAAGTTTGTATTGCTGTCGTAATAATAAGCATAGTCCTCTGGGTTCTGCTGAAGAAGATAATTTGCTTTACGGTAGCTTCCGCTCTGCACATGAGTTCCATTTTCTGAAAAGAGACCGCTCAGAGATTTTTCACCAACATTCAACACTGGATATCCATTTTTTAGTAATGGCTTTACCAGCCCCTGTTGTACGCCTCCGTCCTGTCCCGTGTATTGTCCCGTTCCCTTTCCAAATTTAAACCCATCTGTTACTTTTACATCATTCCTATAATCAAACAACTGGATCTGAATCAGATCTTCTGTATCTTCGCCCAGGAAAGTCGGCAGCGGCTGTATCTTATCATATATCAGATAGATGACTGCGCCATCTGGAACCTCGCTCTCGCCTCCCCGCTGATTTTTATAAAATAGCTTGTAGCTTCCCTTTGATCTTCTCCCGAAAATATCAGACGGATCCGTTGTTCCAAGTATTACCCCAGAGCTGCTAACCAGAACTATTTTTTGAAACTGGTAATCACTAGATGATACAATATAGTCTGACATTTTAAAGTTTTTAGATACTTGAACACTCTCACCATTCATTTCAGGATTAAGAGAAATTTCCGGACCGCTTCTGTTTCCCTCAACGTATTTAACTGTTACTGATCTATCGAAACCTCCCCACGTTATCGTAAACTTCGAGAACCCGTCCACCACAAACGCCGTCTCAACTACAGCTGCCTCGCCGTCTGTCTCAATGACCTTCAGTGTTCCCGGCTCTGTGTCAACCGTATCCATAATCATCTCAACCGGGCTTTCCGAATCCGCCTCTTCGATGATCACATCATCAAGGATTTCTTCGTCAAGTGGAACTGCATCTGCACTCAGGCTCATAAGAGACATGGTCATAGGCTCTGCTGCCGGAATCTCTGTCGCGGCATCCTCAGTCTCCAAAGCTGCTTCTTCTTCTACAGTCACTGCCTTTGCCACAGTCTCTACCCGGATGCCCTGATCCGTTTCTGCGTGATGCTGAACCTTTAACGTTCCCACATCTACATCATCCGGAAGAAGATTTGCATCCATTCTGATCTTGACCTGAACCTCGCTTCCAGGTTCCGGTTCTATCTCTTCGTCATTCAGCCAGAAGCCGATGTCCAAAGCCATCATTCCGCCATATTCCTCGTTGGCTTCGTCCAGGGCATTCTTTGCGTCCTGATATTCATTTCCATCTTCTGTCAGATATCTGGCTCTCAGCTCTGCGCCCTCAGGAAGGGTTCCTCTCTTGGCTGTCACATCTACCAGAATATTTTCCGCGCCGTCTACCGGCATACTGTAACGGGTCAGGGCGTTGGAATCTGTAGCAATCAGAGCCATATCATCCAGTCCCAGTTCTCCGGCTGTCGTAAGGAAACCGACTGCCGTTCCCTCCTTCACACTGGTCAGCTCATAAAGCTCGCCTTCCAGCTCGTCTGCCGGTTTTTCCTCCGGAGCCTCTGTTTCCGGCTCCTCACTGTCAGAGGGCGTTGCTGTCATTCCATTAGAAGGTGTTGCTGTTTCAGCTGCCTCGCCTGTTTTTGTTGTATCAATCACAGGAGATGGTGATGTTATCAGCTCTGCATCCGACTTTACATTTACCGGTATCGCGAATTCCGGGGTATGCTTTTCGTCAACTGCAACGATGGCTTTCTGATCCCCATCTGAATGATTCGTAACCAGCAGCATCAGCTCTTCTGAGCCGTCTACTACATAATCATCCTGTTCGCTTCCAACCAGTTCGCTTTCTTCGATTCTGGCAAAAACTCTCAGCTCTGCCTGATTTCCCTTTTTCCCATTTTCCAGCTTTAATTCATAATAATCTCCCGGCTCCAGGAAAAAGTCTTCATATTCTTCTCTGTTCCCGCCTGTGAATTCCACATCTGCCCGTACATCTCCGGCAATCGCATTCTGCAGAGCCTCATACAGTTCTTCTCCTGTCGTCTGGAAACGATGAAGCTCATTTCCATTAGACGGCGTCGCTGCATTGACTGTATTGCTGGGAGTTGCCAGACCGCTTTCTCCAGCGACAATCACATTGGATGCATTTGCAATACTGCCTGCATTTCCCATAACCATACTGGCACAAAGCATTGCTGCACAGAACCGTTTTCCCTTATGACTCCAAAAATGCTGAGTTTTTCTTTTTATTTCGTTTATGTGATTCTGCATCCTGGAATTTTCTCCCATTGTCTGTTATCCCTCCCTCTTCTTTATTTTTGTATCCTTCAGTCTTTCTGTTTTAATCATTTTCCAATTCCTCCCCTTCCTTACTGTCCAACGCACTGTCAATCAGCTTCAGAAGCTCCAGCGCACTGCGAAAGCTCTGGCGTTCATTCTTTTCTGCCCAGATGACATCTCCCTGCCAGGTCGCATTCTGCCGATACCGAACATGTACGACAAAGGTTCCTTTTCCTCCATTTTTATTGTGTAAACGTGATGCATCCATTTGAAGTTCGACCCCTTTCCCCTGTACTTCTCCGGCAACGGGTTTCTTTGTTGAAAAGGAACGGCTGTCTGTAGAACTCTGTGGAAAATTCCACTGATTAAACAGATTTTCTATCGACCGTACCATCTCCATGGTTCCTTGAAAGGACAGCGGCTCATCTGAATATTGATGCCAAATCCGTCCAGTATATTCTCCATTATTTCCCCCATCGATTCCAATACAAATCAGATTGGGAGCATACAGATTATAAACGACTGTCCCCATTTTGCTCACCTCTTATGTATGACACTTTACCAGACAGGTTCTTAAAGAAACTCTTAAAAAATATTAAATTTTTAAAAAATGTATAAAAAAAAACAGATAAGCACTTTTTGATTGTGCACTTATCTGTTTTTCTGTTTTGCAGTTCTTTAAAGATCCTTTAAATCTGCCAGAGACGCCACCGTATAACTGATGGAAGCCTTTGTTTGAATCCTCTCCTTCAGCCGGTTTTTGATTCTCTGGTATACAATCTCACAATTCTCTTTATTGGTTCCAACCAGCATAATCAGATACTGAGACTGGTTATATCTGGTGAAGGTATCTCCTTCTCTCAAACATCTGCAAATCACCTGCTCCAGATCCGCTGAGCGAAGCTTCAGCTTTTCCTGATTCTGGATCGGCTTCCCCTCATAATCGCTCAGAGTACAAAGCATCAGGTAAATGGATTTTCCCAGGCGTTCCATATTTCTTCTTGAAACATGGCAGATCTCAGTGAAGGTCCGGTAATCGCAGAAATATGCTCCCCGCCTGCGTTCCTCCTTCTTTTCACTCAATTCCCGTTTAATAAATTCCATATCTCCCGGCAGCGCATGGGAACTCTGGCTGATCTTCTCATAACATTCCAGCATCTCCGGTGTAGGATCCAGTCCCATTTCATCTGAATACAGCTGAACCATCTGATGATAAATCTCCAGAGCTCTTTCATTTTCTCCTTTTGCTAAAAGAGCATCAATCTGATCCAGCTGCCAATTTTCATAAGGAAACAGCCTGACAGCCTTTTCGTACAATGCTTCCAGTTCTGCATCCTTTCCGTTTCGTTTGAAATAATCTGCCAGTCTCTGAACACAGGTATCAAAAATCATCTTCAGCTGCAGATTCTCCTCAATAACCCATATCTCCGTGGAAATGTCAGGAAGCAGTTCTCCCTTATACAGATCCAACGCCTGCTTATAATAACAGGCGCTTTTCTCTTCATTCAATTCTCTGTCCCCGGCTTCCGCCAGCTCCACAAAACTCTGAACATCGGTTCTTACTGGAATCTCTGTTCCCGCCATATAATCTCCCTCTATACGAATAATATAATTGCAGTCTGGCAGTCCCGCTGCCGGAAGCTGTTTTTTTACCTGATGGAGAAGATTGTTGATGCTGTTATTGGCGTCCGCCACTTCTCTTCGGTCATACAATGCGTCAATCAGCTCTTTTTTAGAAATTCTTCTTTCTCCCCTGAGCCAAATCAACTGCAGAAGCTGGATAAATTTTAAAGTATTTTTCCTTCCTACCAAAATCTCTTTTCCCTGACAGGTAACAGAAAAACCTCCAAGCATACAGACCTCCAACACTGTCTGTTTTTGGAATTCCATTTTACCCCCCCCCGAAAAAATATGGTACACCAGCAGGAATTCTCTATTGATTATCAAAAAAATGCCAATGGAATGTGTAATCTCTCCATTCGCATTCAGTCACAGAAATAGAATAACATAAAATGCGCGGAAATGCCATAAATTCTGCACTTTTTATGTACATTCTGCACTTTTTATGTACATTTTATTGCTTTTTTATCTTTTTTTTAATATAATCAATCATTCCTTCCCTGAAGTTATTATATTGGTTCTTCCTATAAAAAACAATCCTTTTGGCACGAATATACATTTTCTGGCCTCGAAAAGACAAAGAGAATACTGGAACTCCCCCATATTTTTATGATAAAATAAAACAGAAAAGGACGTGATTCTCATGAAAATTGCCATCGTAGATGATGAGCAGAGCTGCATAGAACAAATGAAAATTCTCTGCCAGGATTTTGAAACCAGAACCTGCGAACCGACAGAGCTTACCTGCTTTTTGGGAGGAGCTGAGTTTCTGGACACATTTCAGCCTGGAGTTTATCAGATTGTTTTTATGGATATTTTTATGAAAGGGATCAATGGCATTGACACGGCCAGAAAGCTGCGGGAAATCGATCACGCCTGTCTTCTGGTTTTCCTCACTTTCTCCAGTGATTTTATGCCTGATGCCTTTTCTTTTCATGCCTTTGATTATATTACCAAGCCTTTTTCTGAGAGACGGATCTTTCAGGTCCTGGATGATGCCCAGAAACATTTTCCAAAGCAGACGCCCTGTATCAACATTGTCAGCGGCCGGCAGACGATTTCTCTTCTGCTGTCTGATATTGTGTCTGTGGTAAATGATGCCCATTATCTGGATATTTGCACAAAGGACGGAAAACATCTGCGCAGCCGTATGACTGCTGAAAATTTTCTTCGGCTTACCGGTCATGATCCACGTTTTCTGTCAGTTAACCGGGGGATTCTTGTCAATGCAGATTATGTACATGCCCTTACAAAGAAAGCCTGCATTCTGACTGACGGCACAAGCTTTCCTGTTCGCATCCGGGACAGCCAGAAGCTGGAAAATGCGCTTCGCCAATACCATTTCTCCTGGCTTCGCAGCGAACATCATCACAGGCATACCTGAGTTTTTCTCCGCATTCCTGCAAAACAGACATTTTCCGAAAAATTTCTTCTTACATTATAAAGGAGGATCCTACCATGAATTTTCTGGCAAGTTTTGTTCAATTTCTTGTTCTGATTCCTGCTGCTCTCCTGTGCTATCTTCCCATGAAAACCAAGCTGCGCTATTCTCCCGCCCGCACAGCAGGACTTTTTGGACTCATGTATCTATTTTTCATTCCTGCTGCCGCATGGATTCTGACGATTTTTCATATTGGTGCCAATGCAGTCATGTTTCCGGTTATTGCTATATTCTTTCTGTTTTACTGGAAAACGCTGAACGTGTCTCTTTCCAAGGCACTTGCTGTTTATATCCTCAACTGCTCCCTGTTGTCCTTTTGTTACCTCTATTCTATTGCCTTTAGCGCCTGGTTCCATCCCTATGGAACGTATCTGGATGTTTTTCTTGATACTGTTTTGTTTCAGCTTTTTGCCTCTCTTTTTTTAACGCTGATTCTTTCTTTTTCTTTCAGCAAAAAACTTGCCCATCTGATCGAATGTCTGGACATTGAGCACATCTGGTATATTACCCTGCCTGTTTCCGGCTTCTTTCTTTTGTTTAATATCCAGTGTATTCCTCATTCCTACGAAACCCTGCATGTCAACCGCGTTTTTTTCATATTCCTGATCTGTATCACGCTGCTCCTGGGGCTTCTCCTGTTTCTCTGCGTTCTTTTCTATCATACGGTTACTCTTTTAATCGACTCCTTTCGCCAGCAGGAACGGACGCATTTTCTTGAAATCCAGGCGGAACAGTACAACATCCTTTATAACCATATGGAGCAGACGCGGCGCCTGCTCCACGATTTTAAGCATTCTGTCCACGCGCTTTCTGTCCTGGCAAACAGCGGAGACGTAGAAAACCTGAAGAAATATTTAGCAGACTATGAACAGCAGGTGCTGACGCTGGACAAGCTGCGCCCCTTCTGCAAAAACGCAGTACTCAATGCCTTGTTTCATCACTATTATGCCATGGCGCAGTCGGCAGAAATCCGTACAGAATGGCACATTTCCATTCCTGATCCTCTGACAATTTCCACTCTGGATCTGTCCAGTCTGATGGGAAATATTCTGGAAAATGCCATTGCGGGATGCCGGACAGTTCCGGAAAAAGAGCGATATTTCATTCTGACTATTGAAATTCTGGAACAAAACAGTCTGTATATCGTCTCTTCCAACAGCTCTGACGGAAACCTGAAAAAGGAATCCGGCATTTACCAGACTACCAAAAACCAGCTAAACAGTCAGACACAGAGGGAACATGGAATCGGCCTGTATTCCATCCGGACACTGGCTGAAAAATACAATGGTATGTCGCAGTTTTCTTATGATAACGGACAATTTTGTGTAGATGTAGTTTTAAAGCTGTGAAAAGAGCCAAAAAAGAGACTGGATGGGAGTCTCCGTTATCTTTCGTTTTCTCCGCATTCAGTCTCTGATTTTGTTTTATTATATTTTTCTGTATTTCACTTATTTTCCGTAGTAAGCTCTCAGATACATTTCCTTGATTTCGCTCATCAGCGGATATCTCGGGTTTGCGCCTGTGCACTGGTCATCAAATGCCTGCTCTACCATTGCATCCAGAGTATCCAGGAAGTACTTCTCATCTACGCCGTACTCAGCGATGGTCTTCTTTACGCCTACAGCAGCCTTCAGCTCCTCGATCTTATCGATCAGCTTCTTAACAGCTTCTTCATCGTTTGCAGCCTGAATGCCTACAAACCGTGCGCACTCAGCGTATCTTGCTCTGGTATGCGGATACTGATACTGAGAGAAGGTTCCCATCTTTCTCGGGCACTCAGCAGCGTTAAACTCTACTACCAGGGAAATTAACAGTGCGTTTGCAATACCATGGGGCAGGTGATGGAATGCACCCAGCTTGTGAGCCATGGAATGACATACACCCAGGAATGCATTTGCAAATGCCATACCAGCCATGCAGGAAGCGTCAGCCATTTTGCTTCTTGCCTCTACATTGCTGCCGTCGCTGTAAGCGGTGGGCAGGTATTCAAATACGTTCTTCATTGCCTTCAGAGCCAGACCGTCTGTGTAGTCGGTTGCCATAACAGAAGCATAAGCCTCCAGAGCATGGGTCAGAACGTCTACGCCAGATGCGCTGGTCAGTCCCTTAGGCTGGCTCATCATATTGTCAGTATCTACGATTGCCATATTCGGCAGAAGCTGATAGTCAGCCAGCGGATATTTCACGCCAGTCTCCTGATCCGTAATAACAGCAAACGGAGTTACCTCAGAACCTGTACCGGAAGAAGTCGGAACTGCTACAAAGTAAGCCTTCTCACCCATCTTCGGGAAGGTGTATACACGTTTCCGGATATCGATGAAGCGCATTGCCATATCCTGGAAATCTACTTCCGGATGCTCGTACATTACCCACATGATCTTACCTGCATCCATTGCGGAACCGCCGCCCAGTGCGATAATTACATCTGGCTGGAAAGCAGTCATAGCCTTTGCACCAGCCTGTGCATTTGCCAGGGTCGGATCCGGCTGAACATCAGAGAAGCACTGGTAAACAATACCCATCTCGTCCAGCTTGTCAGTAATCGGCTTGGTGTAGCCATTCATATATAAGAAGGAGTCTGTTACAATAAATGCTCTCTTCTTGTGCATAACAGTGCCCAGCTCATCCAGGGCTACCGGCAGACAGCCCTTCTTAAAGTATACCTTCTCCGGTGCGCGGAACCACAGCATATTCTCTCTCCTCTCAGCAACAGTCTTAATGTTCAGCAGATGCTTCACGCCTACGTTCTCAGATACAGAGTTGCCGCCCCAGGAGCCGCAGCCCAGTGTCAGAGACGGAGCCAGCTTGAAGTTGTACAGATCACCGATACCGCCGTGAGAAGAAGGAGTATTAATCAGGATACGGCAGGTTTTCATTGCTTCTGCGTGCTTCATAATCTTTTCCTGCTCATTTACGTTAACGTACAGGGAAGCAGTATGTCCGTAACCGCCGTCTGCAACCAGACGCTCAGCCTTTGCGATTGCCTCGTCAAAGGTCTCAGCCTTGTACATAGCCAGTACCGGGGACAGCTTCTCATGAGCAAATTCCTCGCTGATATCTACAGACTCAACCTCACCGATCAGAATCTTGGTATCAACCGGAACCTCAACGCCAGCCAGCTGTGCAATCTTATAAGCGCTCTGTCCTACAATCTTTGCATTCAGAGAACCATTGATCAGAATGGTCTTTCTTACCTTATCCAGCTCTTCCGGCTTCAGGAAGTAGCAGCCGCGGTATGCGAATTCCTTCTTTACTTCATCATAAACAGATGCCAGAACAGTTACAGACTGCTCAGAAGCACAAATCATACCATTATCAAAAGTTTTGGAATGAATAATGGAGTTTACTGCCATCTTAATATCAGCAGTGTCGTCCAGAATAACCGGAGTATTTCCTGCACCTACACCCAGTGCCGGTTTTCCGGAAGAATAAGCTGCCTTAACCATACCCGGGCCGCCGGTTGCCAGAATAATATCTGCGTCCTTCATAACTGTGTTGGTCAGCTCCAGAGACGGTACGTCAATCCATCCGATAATTCCCTCCGGTGCGCCAGCCTTAACAGCTGCATCCAGAACAACCTTTGCTGCTGCAATGGTAGATTCTTTTGCACGGGGATGTGGGGAAATAATAATTGCATTTCTTGTTTTCAGGCAAATCAGAGTTTTGAAAATAGCAGTGGAGGTCGGGTTTGTAGTAGGAATAACTGCTGCTACCAGACCGATAGGCTCTGCAATTTTCTTAATTCCGTACGCCTTATCTTCTTCTACCACACCGCAGGTTTTGGTGTTCTTGTAAGCATTGTAAATATACTCTGCTGCATAGTTATTTTTAATAACCTTATCTTCTACAACACCCATACCGGTCTCGGCTACTGCCATCTTAGCCAGCGGGATTCTCATTTTGTTGGCTGCAGATGCTGCCTCGTAGAAAATTTTATCGACCTGCTCCTGAGTAAAGGTAGCAAAAATCTTCTGAGCCTCACGCATTGCCTGCATCTTTACTTCCAGAGCTTCTACATTGTCAATGATTTCGGGAACTGCAATTGTCTGCTTCTCTGCCATTGTCACTTATCCTCCATAAAATAATGATAAAAGTAATGATATCCTAAAAGTTTTTTCTGTTTCCTATATTCAAGTCCGACATAAAATATCTCATTTAAAAGTCGATATTTTTTTAACAATGTCACTATAAGCATTATACTTGCTCGTTAAATAATTGTCAATGAAATGATATCTAATTTTTAAATTTTTTTTCATTCTTTTATATGCAAAATGCATAAAACCCTGATTTTATTTTTATAAATTACCGCGGTGAAGAGTGAAATTTTTTAAATAGAATACGAAATAATGATATTATGAATCTGTCAGATTTTCTTCTAAGGGCTCCCTGGCCTGATTTACGCTGTTCCTTCTTTCTTCTGATAAATTATTCATCCGGCTCCAGATCGTCAAAAATATCAGAATCATAAAACTCGCGAATCGTTACTCCAAGACCATCTGCTATTCTGTTGATATTAACGATTCCCGGATTCTTGCTTTTTCCATTTACAATACTTTTATAAGTTGACGCAGGAATCCCGGCCTTATAGGTAACGGAATATCCACTCAGCTTTTTTTCCTTACATAATTCTGTAATTCTATAGCTTGTTGCTTCACTTATCGTCATCAGAAGAATCCTCCTTATTATGGACTAGTTTAGTCGAATTTTGGAAGATCTTAGGGCGATATATCGCCCTACCAGTGATGATTTTGTAATTTTTGTTTTATTTTCTTACAGTCCATAAATGGAGTATGGCTTTCTGTCCTGCTCTGGGAAAGCCGCAATTCCGGTGCGTAGCGCCTGTTCTCGCATGGGCTTTTATTATTAGTCTTTCTTGTTGGGGTTTTCTTATTGGACTTTTCTTGTTAGAGTTTTATTGTTGCGGTTTTCTTGTTGGGTTTTCTTGTTGGGCTTTCTTGTTGAGCTTTTATTTCGTAGTTTTTTTTATTTCATAGTTCTTTTATTTCATAGGCCAGACTTTTTTATAAAACAAAGAAGAGGAGCATTCTTCAAATGCCCCCCTCATTGATATCGTCCTATTTTCTTTTGTTTTTTTATTTGCAGCCACACCGCACGTTTCTCTTATCCTGCTCGCCTTTATGTTCCTCTCTCTTTCACTTCAGACTGCCTGTGGTTTTGATGTCCGCTCTTTTTCACTTCAGGGCTGCCTGCGCTTTTGGTGTTTGCTCTCTTCCACCTCAATGCTGCCTGTGCTTTGGTATCTGCTATCCTCCAGGCTGTTTGCCCTGCGCTTTTTTGCTGTCTTACTGAGCAGCTATATTCTTTTCCTTATAGCCTAATGCCTGTTCCAGCGCCATCTTTTCTTCATTGCCAAGGGCAACGTCTGTCTGACCTCTATCTACATCTTTAATATAGAGATAGCACCCTTCTCTGCTGTGAACAGAGTTAATCACAAAACCTGTATTTGTATAATCCAGTAATGCCAGAGCAAAGCTCAAATTTCCGCCCATTCCTTTAAATGCATTGTATTTTACAATACCCATTTTTTGAAAAGACGCTCTGGAATTCTTATTAGCTGTGCGAATAGAATCTTTATTGGCTCGATCCTGAGATTTCAGATCAATAATATCCTCCATCTGTTTTATGATCATTTCCTCCATTGATTCCGCATCTTTCCCTCTCATAAAATAATCATACCGCCGGTATAACTTTTTTATCTTAACTATACACACAATAACAACGACCAGCAGTATCAATGTGATAGCCGACTGGGCAATGATAAGATAGACGGGATCAAATCCCAGGTTATTCAAAATACTTCCTTCCATCTTTGTTCACTCCTGTCTTTTGCATATCCCTTACCGGATGGATTCAATCAATTCTACAATACGCTCCAGCTCCGACTCCGAATAATACTCAATTTCAATTTTTCCTTTTGATTTATCCTTTCGGCTAATGTTTACCTTCGTACCCATAACCGTTTTCATCCGTTCTTCCAGATCCCGAAATACCAGCTCAAGCGCTTCATCTACCTGTTTTTCTTTTTTCGGTTTCTTTTCTTTTCCCATCAGCTTTACAGCCTTTTCTACTTCACGAACGCTCATTTTATTCTGTTCAATCTTATGAGCCAGTTCAATCTGCAGCTTGGGATCTTCTAAAGACAAAAGCGCTCTTGCATGTCCGCTGGAAAGACGGTTTTCAACCAGCATCTGCTGTACCTCTTTTGCAAGATTCAGCAATCTCAGGCTATTGGTAATCGTTGTTCTGCTTTTGGATACTCTCTCCGCAATTTCTTCCTGCTTCAGATTAAATTCCTGAATCAGCTGTTGATATGCCATAGCCTCTTCAATCGGGTTCAAATCTTCTCTCTGAACATTTTCGATCAACGCGATTTCCATGGTCTGCTGCGGATCATATTCCCGGACTACCACAGGAACCTCCTTCAAATCTGCCATCTTGGCAGCTCTCCAGCGGCGTTCCCCTGCAATAATTTCAAATCCATTTTCTCTCTTCTGTACCAGAAGCGGCTGCAGTACACCATACCGCTTCATAGAGTCCGCCAGCTGCTGAAGCTGTTCCTCATCGAAATTTTTTCTTGGCTGGGAACGATTCGGCTCAATCTTGGAAAGCTTCACATAGATTTCTCCATGCGTCTCTTCCCCTTTTTCAGATGCCAAAATCTGTTTCTCGATCGCCTGCTGTTCAAATGAAAAGTCTAAAACAGATGCTCTGTCAACAGAACCATCAGATAATGTTTCACGTGAAACATCTGGCTGTGTTTTTGGTTCCAGCTTCTCTACTTCACCAGATAAGCTCTGGTTCTGAGACATCTTCTCCTCTGCCGCTTTCTTCTGTGCAACTTTTTCAGAAGTGGAATCATGATTCTTCTCATTGGATTTCACATTGGATGTTGATGTATGTTTTCTCCCTCGAGAAACCCTTTCTTCTTCACTGTCAGAGCTTTCGTGAGAATGGCTGCCTCTCTTATCCAGAACAACTTCCTCAACAACATCTTCTCCAAACAAAGCTCCAAGTCCTCTTCCCAATCCTTTTCCAAGTCCTCTCTTTGCCTGTGCCATTATACCTCTCCTCTGCTGATCACTTCTGCTGCTAACATTCTGTAACTTTCTGCTCCCGTTGATCGAGTATCATAAAGATTGATCGGCATTCCATGGCTGGGTGCCTCTGCCAAACGAACATTCCGCGGAATAATTGTTTTGTAAATAGTTCTGTTCAAATGCTTCTTTACATTTTCAACCACCTGCAGAGAAAGATTGGTTCTCGCATCGTACATGGTAAACACAACACCCTCTAACTCCAGCTTCGGATTCAGTTTTTTCTTCACCAAATCAATAGTCTGAAGAATCTGTGTCAAGCCTTCAAGAGCATAGTACTCGCACTGAATCGGAACAAGAACGGTATCAGATGCTGTCAATGCATTGATTGTAAGAAGACTCAGAGAAGGAGGACAATCGATGATGATAAAATCATAATTATCTTTTACCTTTTCCAGTTCCTCTCTCAGCAGTGATTCCTTATTTGCCACATCAAGGAGTTCAATCTCAGCTCCTGCCAGATTTACGTCAGATGGAAGGACATCCAGATTTTCCTGAACCTCCTTCACGATACACTCATCCAACTGACATTCATCCATCAGCAGCTCGTAAACAGTTTTATCCATATATCCCTTTTCAAAACCAAGGCCACTGGTGGCATTTCCCTGCGGATCAAAATCCACAGCAAGCACCTTCTGTCCAGCCTCTGCTAAACAGGCGGACAAATTAATGGCTGTTGTAGTTTTCCCTACTCCACCCTTTTGATTTGCAATTGCTATTATTCTTCCCATATTCTTTCCTTTATTCTTGGTAACTATCCAGAAGCGGAGATAAACCTGACCGATTGTCTAAAAACAGGAAATGCGCTTTTTTGAACAGCTACTATAGTATAGTAATATCTGTATTGGTATTAAGTATAACATACTTTTCCATCTTTTCCTATGTATATCAGAAAATTAATCTCATGAAATTTTCGTAAAATCCCCATAAATTATTCAGCAGTACGTCAACTTTTCCTCGTTTCTCGTTGTATATGACGCAAAATTGTATTATACTAATAGGAAGAGACTGAGCTTTTTGCAGCTCAATATTGTTCAGGGGAGGTATTTATGCGTACCAAAAACAAGCTTTTCACCTTACTCCTTATTTCTGCCGGAACAACCGCATCGATTGCTGCAATCAATAAATGCATAAAGATTTCAGCTATTTCAAAAAATTTACTTTCTGAGCCCAAATCCCTGTGTTATAAATGGCGATTGGGAAACATCCACTATACAAAAACAGGAAGTGGAAAACCACTGCTTTTGATCCATGATATTCATGCTGCAGCCAGTGGACATGAGTGGAGTCAATTAGTACCGCTGCTTCAAGAGCATTATACGGTTTACACCATAGATTTGCTGGGATGTGGTCGATCAGAAAAAATAAACATGACTTATACTAATTATCTGTATGTACAGCTGATTTCAGATTTCATTAAATCTGTTATTGGCCATCGGACAAATGTTATTGCTTCTGGAGAATCTGCTTCTATCCCTGTTATGGCCTGTGCAAGTGATCCGGATTTATTCGATCAGATTATGCTTATCAATCCGCTTAGAATTCTGGATTGCAGCCTGATTCCCGGCAAGCTGGCAAAAATGTATAAATTTATGGTTGAACTGCCTGTGATCGGAACACTGCTCTATCATATCGCAGCCAGCAAACATATCATTGCAGAAGAAGTATGCTCCCATGGATTTTATAATCCATTTTCCGTAAAACCAAAACTGATAGACAGCTACTACGAAGCAGCCCATTTAGGCAATGCTCCCAAGGCCATTTACGCCAGTTCTAAATGTAATTACACCAAATGCAACATTACCAATGCAATTCGGAAGATCGATAATAGTCTCTATATCATTGGCGGCTCTGCTGTTTCCGATATCGAGACACGGCTGGATGAATATAAAGACTGCAATCCTGCTATAGAAACTGCTATTATCCCAGAAACAAAAGGTCTTCCTCATTTGGAAGCTCCAGAAAAAGTGCTGCATCTTGTAGAAACATTCTTTACGTAAAAGTCGTAAAACTATTTTACAGCAGATTTTTCTATAACAAATTTTCAACTATGAAAAGATTCAGCCAGGAAAATGCATTGACAGCTTGTTTTCACAAGTGTTTTCCTGGCTGAATTCATAACCCCGATGCCCAGAGCTTCTTCTTCGCCGTACGCGAGAAAGAAAATGTGTGGCTAATTGTTATATTTTCCCCTTGTGGAACATCAACTTTCAAAATGTTTCACGTGAAACATTTTAAATAAGTTTATGATGCATCCCTATGAAACCTTTAAGCCTGTACTGCGTAATTCGTTTTACAACAAGCTGCTAATCCTGTCGTTTGGCATCCGCACTGCACTTCCATAGCTGCTGAGGGTTTATCTTTCATAGGAATGATTTTTCATAATGAAAAACGTAACTATTCAAAACAGTTATAAAAAACAATCATTTAATCAAACGCAAAGAGAGGTTCGCTTATGACAACATTTAATCATTTTAATTTTAATGTTCTTGATCTGGAAAAAAGCCTGAAATTCTACAAAGATTCTTTGAATTTAGAGCCAGTAAGAGAAAAAGTGGCTGAAGACGGTTCCTTTAAACTGGTTTATTTAGGCGATGGAAGCAGCGACTTTACCCTGGAATTAACCTGGCTTCGCGATCGAACCGAGCCATATAATTTAGGAGAATGCGAATTTCACCTCGCCTTTAAAACAGATGAATACGATCGTCTCCATCAGCTCCACAAAGATCAGGGAGTCATTTGCTTTGAAAACGAAAAAATGGGAATCTATTTTATCCTGGATCCAGACGGATACTGGATCGAAATCGTGCCGGACAGACACTAATTTGATTCTTCTACTGCTTTAATTATATAGGTAAAATCTACCTACCCAGCAAAAATTCAGAGAAAAGACTTTTGTTTTCATATGAGTCTTTTCTCTGAATTTTCATAGTGCAGGCGCTTGACACCCCTTAAAGAACCAGCCACGAAACCATCTATAGTTTCCGCTGTATTTCATTTTTTTCAAATCCGTTCTTCTGTTTTGCCCCTGAAACACATACCAAATTTTAAAATTAAATATAACTATTCAGGACGAGGCATCTTCTTATTCGGCTTTGCCGGAAAAGGAAACACCCCGTCCTGAACAGTTACAAATAAATCCTCTTCAAATCTTCCACAATTTTTTCTAAATCCTGCTGTAAGTAAACCCGCTCAGACACACTTTTTCCAATCGGTCTTGTAGAGAGCCTTTTTGATGTTACACATTCCGTTATTTCAATCTCTGTTTCATTTCCCCTGGAATCAAGCAAAAACTCCCGATATCCTGTCATGCTATCGTTTTCCAAACATAACTTCAAGCACGTTAACGGAACCGACTTTTCGATGGTAAAAATCGTTTTATATCCCTCTTGATTGCTCTCTCTATAACGTTTTTCATCGATCACTTCTATTTCACTCACATCATCTCTCCACTCAGGATATTTTTCAAATGCCGACAATTTTTCCCAGATTACATAAGCTTCTTTTGGGATCACGATATTTTCCTTTCTTGTTGTCATACATATGCTCTCCTTTCCGATTATTTTTTTGCCCTGCGTTCCTATTACTGATTCTATCGTAACTGTTCAGGACTGATCATCTTCCTGTCCGGCAAAGCCGAACAAGAAGCACCGGAGATTCCTCCAATAATGTGAGAACTGGCAGGAAAATCTGTATCAAACTTGCTTGTAAGCGGATTTTTCCGCCATCTCTCCCCCTATCCTGAATGGTTACATTATATCATATTCTAATAGGTTTTACTACTCTGAATCTGTCCCCTATAACAGCTTGCGGCAGCTTCTCCCTCTCGCTTTCCCCTTCCTCTTTTTCCTATATCCCCTGTTTTTCTGCCTATCTCTCATTTATGTATATACATTTTTGCATAATATTTATACATTTTAATATACATTATTTATGAATATTTATTCTGTATATTCATTCACACTATGTATCTTTTTTCAATATAATACATAGCCAGACTTCACACCATGCTTTATATTTCAAATGTTTCACGTGAAACATTACAATTTTTCTTGTAAAACCAGCAATATCATCATACCATTTTTATCAAAGAAGCTTATCTGCGTCAAATCTTTTCCCAAACAAAATTCCTTTTTATAGTAATGCATCCACAGGATTAGCATTTTCTTTTATTTGCAAGAAAGAAAAAAGAGTGCATTCCAGCGCGAAACTCCGTGCCGGAAAACACCCTTTCTTTTCATTTTTATTTTGTAAAAAGCAATTACATCTTGATCGGTTCCTTTGATGGAACCCCCGCTTTTCTAGGATATTTCTTCGGTGTTGCCGAAATCTTTTTAATTTTCACCAGGGTACGCTCTGCATCTGCGCCGATCAGAGAAAAATGAATTACATTTTCCACCGCGCCTCCCATACTTTCAATAGCTTTCGTTCCTTCCTTCAGCTCCTCTTCAATTTTTCCCGATTTATACGGAAGAAAAGCGCCGCCAATCTTCACAAAGGGAAGACAATATTCTGACAAAGTTGCTGTATTTGCTACTGCTCTGGAAACACAGTAATCAAATTTCTCTCTATATTTTGGATTTTTCCCAAAATCTTCTGCTCTTCCATGAATCATCTCCACCTCAGAAAGCCCCAAAGCGCTGCACACTTCCTTCAAAAAATTGATCCGCTTGTTCAGAGAGTCCAAGAGAGTGATTTTCAATCCAGGAAAAGCAATTTTCAGAGGAATTCCAGGAAATCCCGCTCCTGTTCCCACATCGATCACTTTTTTACTGCAGGTTTCCAGATCCTTTTCTGACTTTACAATACACAAGCTATCTACAAAATGTTTGGTAATCACCTCTTCCATTTCTGTGATCGCTGTAAGATTCATTACTTTATTCCACTCTACCAGCATTTCATAATACTGATAAAACTGTTCTAACTGCCGATCACTCAGAGTTATCCCAAGCTCCTCCGTTTCGCATCTCATCCTGTCCACAAATTTCTGTTCCATAATCCACCTTCTCTCTATCCCGAATTTCCATATATTCAGGATTCATATTTCAAAAACACTTCCATTTACACATAAAAACAACATTATAAAGACGTCTGATGTCTCAACAAAAGTCATCTGATGTATTCAGTATGCATCTCTCGTTATCTGTTCTCACCACATCTGCATCTTCCCGCTTTTCATCCAGGATAACCATCAGAAAATCATATCGTTATTTTATTATCAATATGTATATATCTGTATTTTATTAGTATATTTATTCTTTTTCTTGTATTTTTCTCTTGTTTTTGATTCTTTTCGGGGTAACTATTCAGGAAATATAAGCATTTTGCTTATATTTCCTGTCCTCTCTGCCCGTGGCGCATCTGTTCCAGATGAACCAGCAAAACAGAAATATCAGCCGGGGATACGCCGGAAATTCTCGATGCCTGTCCAATCGATGAGGGCTTATACAGATTCAGCTTCTGTACTGCCTCCCTCCGCAGACTCTTCACTGTACTGTAATCAAAATCAATATCCAGCTTTTTATTTTCCAGCTTTTTAAACTGAGCCACTTGCTGCTGCTGGCGTTTTAAATATCCCTCATATTTCACATTGATATTCACCTGCTCTGCAGTATCCGCCGGAAGCTGTGGTCTTGTTTTGTCAATTTCCGCCAGGGAAAAATAATCCAGCTCCGGTCTGCGCACCAGCTCTGCCATAGTTGCTCCTGTTTTCAGAAGCGTGCTGCCGTGGCGCTCTAAAAATTCCTGAACCTTTGGGCTGGCCCCTACCGTTGTCTTCTCCAGACGCTCTGTCTCCGCTTCAATATCCCGCTGTTTCTGCAGAACCCGCTCATAATCCTCATCACTGACAAGGCCAATTTCATGGCCAATTTCCCGCAGTCTGAGATCCGCATTATCCTGCCGGAGCAAAAGCCGGTATTCCGCCCGTGAAGTCATCATCCGGTATGGCTCATGATTTTCCTTTGTTACCAGATCATCGATCAGCACTCCAATATAGGCCTGAGAGCGATCCAGAACATAGGGTTCCCGTCCCAGAACCTTCATAGACGCATTTACGCCTGCCATAAAGCCCTGAACAGCCGCCTCCTCATATCCGGAGCTTCCGTTGAACTGACCGCCGCTGAACAGCCCCTGAATCGCCTTAAACTCCAGGGTAGGCTTCAGCTGTCTGGAATTAATGCAGTCATACTCAATGGCATAGGCATTGCGGACAATCTTTACATTCTCCAGCCCGGGAACTGTCCGGTACATAGCATACTGAACATCCTCCGGAAGAGAACTGGACATTCCCCCCAGATACATTTCATTGGTATACAAACCCTCCGGCTCTACAAAGACCTGATGCCGGTTTTTATCCGGAAACTTCACAACCTTATCTTCAATAGACGGACAATACCGGGGGCCGGTTCCCTCAATCGCACCGGAAAACAGAGGAGAGCGATCCAGATTGGCACGGATAATCTGGTGAGTTTCCTCATTGGTGTAGGTCAGCCAGCAGGAAACCTGATCCTTCTGAACAGACTCTGGATCCGTTGAAAACGAAAACGGAACCACCCGCTCATCTCCAAACTGCTCTTCCATTTTTGAAAAATCAATGCTGCGCCGATCCACACGAGCCGGAGTTCCTGTTTTAAAACGGTACATTTCAATCCCGTTTTTCACCAGGGACTCTGTCAGATAATTGGCAGCCTGCAGGCCATTCGGCCCTGTATACATGCTTACATCGCCATAAATGCATCTGGCCTTCAAATAAGTTCCTGTAGCCAGAATCACAGCCTTAGCGTGGTAAACAGCCCCGGAAAAGGTTTTTACCCCCTTAATTTGCCCATCCTCTGCCATAATTTCTGTAACCTCAGCCTGACGGATTGTCAGGTGATCCGTATTTTCCAGAGTACAGCGCATCTGGCGGGTATATTCCTGCTTGTCTGCCTGAGCACGGAGAGAATGAACCGCCGGCCCCTTAGACTGGTTTAACATTTTTGACTGAATAAATGTTTTATCAATATTTTTTCCCATTTCACCCCCAAGGGCATCCAGCTCCCTCACCAGATGTCCCTTTGAGCTTCCTCCAATATTGGGATTGCAGGGCATCAGCGCAATACTGTCTACGCTGACCGTAAACATGATGGTTTCCAGCCCCAATCTGGCACAGGCCAGAGCCGCCTCACAGCCCGCATGGCCTGCGCCTACCACCACAATATCATAAGTCTCTTCCACATTCGGCATGATCAACAACCTCTTTTCCATTTATTTTCCCGTGCAGAACCGGCTGAAAATCTCATTCACCAGATCGTCCTCCACCGCTTCTCCGATAATTGTGCCCAGCTTCTCATAGGCATCCATCAAATCAATGGTGAGAAAATCCTCCGGCATCTGATTTTCTATGCTCTGCTTTACCATTTTCAGACTCTCCAAAGCGCCTGACAGAGCTGTTTTATGACGCACATTGGTAATCATCACCTCGTCATTAAAATTCAGATCCCCTTCATAAAACATCTCTTTTATTTTATTTTCCAGCTGATCGATCCCTGTTTCCTCTCTGGCTGACACGGCAATCACATCCAGCCCCGTTTTTTCTGACAGCTCCTTCTCGGAAATCACAGTCTTCAAATCTGTTTTATTCAGAAGAACCACTGCTTTTCTGTCCCGGATCAGATTCATAATCAAATCATCATTTTCATCTAAGGGTCTGGAGCCGTCCACCACATAAATAATCAAGTCTGCCTGATCCGCCATCTGTCTTGCTCTGGATACTCCAATCTGCTCTACAATATCCTCCGTTTCCCGGATTCCTGCCGTATCGATCACATTCAGAGTAATTCCGTGAAGCCGAATCTGCTCCTCCAGAATGTCGCGGGTTGTTCCGGCAATATCCGTTACAATCGCCCGCTCTTCTCCCACCAGAACATTCATCAGAGAAGATTTCCCCGCATTGGGTTTTCCGAGAATTACCGTTTTGATCCCTTCTGTAACAATTTTTCCATTGTCAGCAGAGCGAACCATAGATTCCATCTGATCGATCATCGGATTCAGCTTCTCCATCAGCTCATCCTCATAGCCCTCCAGAGAAATATGCTCCGGATCATCCAGGGCAGATTCAATAAATGCAATCTGATACAGAATATCCTCTCTCAGCTTCCGGATTTTTCTGGAAAGGGATCCCTTCAGCTGACTGACTGAGCTTTTCATGGCATAGTCATTTTTAGAATGAATCACATCCATCACTGCCTCTGCCTGTGACAGATCGATCCGTCCGTTTAAAAATGCCCGTTTTGTAAATTCTCCCGGCTCTGCCGGACGGGCTCCATATTTGATTACTGTTTCCAGTATTTTTTTCATTACCAGGACACCGCCGTGGCAGTCAATTTCCACTGTGTCTTCCGCTGTATAACTGTGGGGTCCCCGCATGGCTATCACAAGAACCTCATCTAAAATTTCCTCTCCGTCCTTTATCATACCATAATGAACCCGATGAGAGGGAGCTTTTCTCAAATCAAAATTCTTCTTTTTACTTTCAAATATTTCATTTACAATCGAAAATGCATCGCTGCCGCTGACTCTCACAATTCCGATCCCGGAACTGCTCATGGCTGTGGCAACTGCTGCAATCGTATCTGAGCTTCTGTCCTTCAGCATATTTCACCTCTCAATAACAAAGGGGCATCCGGTGGTGGTCAAACCACTACCAGACACCCCCGTTTTCTAATTTTACTCCTGTACAGCTCCTGTCTCTGCAGGCTCTGTGCTGGCTTCTGTCACAGACTCAGCCTTTTCCTGAGTTTTCTGTGCTGTCTTATCATAAGTTTTCTCACCGCGGCTTCTGTCACTGCGGCGGGAACCGTAACGCTCCTTACGGCTGCCGCTGTAGCTGTCCTTCTTCAGGGAAATCACTACATGGCGGAAGGGATCCTCGCCCTCACTGCGGGTCACCACATACCGATCATTCTGAAGGGCAGAGTGGATAATCCGTCTTTCGTAGGGATTCATCGGCTCTAAGGATACCGGATGCTTGGTTCTCTTTACCTTATAGGAAATATTTCTCGCCAGTGTCTCCAGAGTTTCTTTCCGTCTCTCCCGGTAATTCTCTGTATCCAGCTTTACGCGCAGATAACCTTCCGTTTCTTTGTTGACTACAAGGCTTACCAGATACTGGAGAGAATCCAGAGTCTGACCTCTCTTGCCAATGAGAATGCCCATATCGTCGCCGTTCATCATCACCTGGAGTTCTCTCTCACCGGCATCGTAAACAGTGTCAATGGTCACTTCCATTCCCATAGCGCCGAATACCTGAAGCAGGAAATCCTTTGCTGCCTTTTTCACAGCCTCTTCATTTACCTTTCCTGCCGGTTTTTCCTTTGGAAGCTTTTCCCCCGGCTCTGCCTCTGCACTTCTGACAGGCTTTCCGGAAGTCTCCTGTCTGGGAGCTGCCTCCTTTTTGCCTTCTCTGCGCTGGAATTCCTTTTTCTCCCGCTTTTCCGGTCTGCCGCCTGATTTCTCAGAACGTTCCTCACGGTTTGCAGAAACAGCTGCTTCTTTTGTTTCAGATGCTGCAGAAGCCTTCTGAGCTGCCTCTCTGGCCGCTTTCTCCTCCGCAGCCTTTGCTGCCTTCTCAGCAGCGGCTTTTTCTGCTGCAGCCTTCGCTGCTGCTTTTTCGGCAGCGGCTTTTTCTGCCGCAATTTTTCTTTCCTCTTCCTCACTCATAACCCGCGCACGAATTACACAGGGCTTTGCCCCAATAAATCCCAAAAAGCCGGAACTTTCTTTCTGTACGACTTCGTACTGCAGATGATCGCTCGTTGTCTGTAATTCGATGAGAGCTTTTGTAATTGCTTCATCCAATGTTTTTGCAGATACTGTAATCTTATCGTCCATCGTTTCCTGCCCCCCTTATTTATTTGTTGTGCTTTTCGTTATACTTGGCAACCATATTTGCCTTGGAAGCAAGACTGCCGGGCTTTGCGTCCTTATTGTAGTAGGCATTGGATTCCTCTACCTGCTTCTTTGTCTTCTCCAGCTTTGCTGCCCGCAGAGCCTCCTCTTTTTCAGCCGCAGCCTGCATACTCTTTAAGCTTGCAGTTGCATTCTGGTTGATTTTCTGAGGCGGAAGACCCTTTTTCGCACGTTTCTTATTGGCTTTCTCAACGTTCTTGCGAATCATCTCGTCAATGTCCACTCTGTTCAGATAAGCATTTACGATTACCTGCTGAATAATCATAAACACGCTGCTGGCTACCCAGTAGATACCGATTGCTGCCGGGAAAGTAAAGCAGAACCATACAGACATCAGAGGCATAATAACGTTCATCTGCTTCATCATCTGAGTTCCCATGCTGTTATCATCCTGCTTGGGCTGAGACTGAGCAGACATCATCAGCTTGGAGCTTAACCACTGAGTCAAGCCTGCCAGAATCGGAATCAGCCATGCAATACTCGGCACCCAGGAACCATTGAAGGGGTTGGTTGCCAGATTGATTCCGAAGAAGGAGTTCATTCCTTCGATGACTGCAGAATTTGCTGCAATTACATTTGCTGCATCCGGAAATGCATTTCCCAGCTCGGTCCACTGAGCCGGATTTAATTTGTAGAGAATATCTACCATCTTGTTGGCCAGAGCTTCGCCGGTAACGCCGGTCAGATCGCCAATGTTTGTCATTCCAGTAAGCGGGATATTGTTATCCGTAGCAAACTGAACCAGCTTGGCTGCAGCGCCTTCCTGAAGAGCACCTGCATTGGCAGCGCCGGTAATTGCATATACTACCTGCAGGAAATATTCCTTAACCTGTCCCACATAAGCGGGAATTGTGTAAATTACCCGGTACAGAGCCAGCATAATGGGAAGCTGAATCACCAGCTGCAGACAGCCGCCGGTCATGGATGTACCGTACTTTTCATAAACGGCCTTTGTCTCCACATTCATTCTCATCATGGAGTCATTGTCTGTTTTTCCCTTATACTTGTTCTGAATAGCCATCAGCTCTGGCTGCATTACCGCCATCATCTTTGATGATTTCTGCTGCTTGATGGTCATGGGGAACATGAGAATTTTCACTACCAGAGTAAACAGAATAATGGACAGACCGATATTCAGAACACCAAAGGAGCTGGTAAACCGAAACAGCGCGTCCATAATCCATCCCAATACCTGGGAAATGGGGCCCATAAACATGCCCTCAACCTTTGTCAAAACTAAATAATCCAATGTGCTACCTCCTCATACGTTACGGAACCGGGTCATAACCGCCTTCTGCCCATGGGTGGCACCTGAGTATCCTCCGCACAGACAACCATAGTCCTTTCACCACGCCGTACTTTTCCAGTGCCTCAATGGCGTATTGAGAACACGTAGGCGTGTAAATACAGTGAGTCCATACTTTCATCGGAGACAGAAAAATCTGATATCCCCGAATCATAAGGATCATAATTTTTTTAATCATTTTTCTCACTTCGATTCTCTAAAATGTTATGAAGCCCGCAGAGGTGCAGAAATGCACGCTCTATAGTTTTGTAATCTGATTCTTTTGCAGCGGCGCGAACCACTACAACGATGTCTAATCCAGTCTCTAACATGTTTTTGTGTAACCGGAAACTTTCCCGAACCAGACGGGTCAGCCGATGGCGGACAATGCTGTTTCCTACTTTTTTGCTGGCGGATATGCCGATACGTGTATCCTGGCTCTCAGCCCGCATTACATACATAACCAGCTGTCTGTTGGCATGGGAGTTTCCTGTTCGATATACTTTTTGAAAATCAGAATTTTTTTTGATACTTGGAAATCTTTTCATAGTCTTTTACCAAAAGCTTAATGAATATGCAGTCACTGAAAACCTTTTTTCAGTGCATATGTGAAAAAAAAGGCCACAATTTCTTGTGACCTTAGATTCATTAAGCGGATAATTTTGCTCTGCCTTTTGCTCTTCTTGCAGCTAATACTTTTCTTCCACCCGGAGTACTCATTCTAGCTCTGAAACCATGAACCTTAGACCGCTGTCTGTTCTTTGGCTGGAAAGTCATTTTCATGGCGCACACCTCCTCTAATATTAATCGCTTATCTGTCAAACATATTACGACTATTATAATCAAACATCTTCTCAATTATATAGAAAACATACGGCTTCGTCAAGGGTTTTTATGAA
>UMFI01051130.1_pt1 | contig 32511 bp, 25 predicted proteins | sample 1964951 | NCBI WGS metagenome assembly UMFI01 (sample SAMEA4836040, study PRJEB28245) | human gut metagenome | biome: gut microbiome; material: fecal sample | place: Denmark | collected 2008 | reverse complement strand
CTGAACTCCTGTAAATTCTGTGCAGCATTCAAAGATACTTTCAAGTCATCAGACTTCTTCTTAGTTTCTTGTTGCACAGCTTGCTCATCAGCTCTTGCATGGTCTTCTGCTTGCTTTTGAGGATTTTCAAGATACTCTTTCAGCTTTGCATTATATGTCTTTGAGGCATTACCTAACTTAACAATATCATTCAGCTTAGTTGTAATATCTTCTTTCTCATCTGCACTAAGTACAGTCTCATCTACCTCATTAATCTCCTTAACAAGACCATCTACAAACTTAGGATTAGTTGCCAATGTATGAGCCAATGTCTTATCATCCTGACTTCTTACAAGATTAAGAGTATTTATTGCACCTTGAATAGCTCTTACATTCTCATCTGCCTGTCTGTATCTATCAGTTAAATCAGCATGAGTTTGACCCTCAAAATCTCTTATCTGCTCATTAAATCTAAGGAATGAATCTAAGTTACCTAATACACTGCCTATTGCAGATTTTACTTCTCCAGACATGGCTGTTGCTCTCTCAGACCAATTGCCTATCTGAGACTTCATCCAAGTCAATTCTTCAAGCTGGTCATCTGATAATTGCTGACCTGTCTTAATATCAAGCTCATCTTTTATCTTCAGATAATTGTTGATAGTATTGGTCATTTCATCATGGTTCTGCTGCAACTTCTCTATCATTTCCTGCTTGCCTTCTGGGGTAGCATACATAGGATTACCATTCTTATCAACAAATGGACCTACCTTAGAACCATCTTCAAAAGTAGTTGTAGTGTTTTCCACAATAGAGGCAAGATTTTCATCTGATGTATCAAATGCTGTGTTAATTAAGGTAGTGAGGTCTTCCATTCTACCTGCATTATCAAACATGGCAATATCAGATACTAATTGAGCATGTTCTGCATTCTTGAAGCTGAACTCATCACCTTCCTCAGCAGCTCTATTCATATCATTCTGATACTTATTATGCCTGATAAGACCTTGATAGTAGTTCTTAAATTCAGGAGAGTTTATCCTGCTATTCATGTAGTTAGCAATCTCATTCTCTCTTGCTATCTTCTCATTATAATCTCTCCACTCATTTATGGCACCACCTTCAATAGTAATAGGAGACTGAATGCCACCCTGTGCATTCCTTACACCTCTGAATCTTGGCATACCTAATGCACCTGTCAAAGAACCAATAAAGAACTCTTCCCATACAGAGCCATCATTTACTGTTTCATTGATTCCCTCAGCAAATGATTTGGTCCAACTCAAAGTCTCTTGTGCAGACTCTGGGTCAGTCTTTGACTTATAGAAGTTATTTACATCAGTAGAATAATAGTTACCTGCTATTCTACTTGCAGCACCTTGTGCCATTTCCTCAGTACCTTCAGATAATGCACCCTTTGTTATTGCAGTAGCAGCACCTAACCTTGTAGTACCAGCAGTATATTCTCCTGCCTTACCTACTATATTGGTAGCTTTTCTTGCAGTCTTGAATCCATTGGCATATAACTTACCAAACTGGATTATATTAGATGCAGTAAGGATAGGTATATTCATAAGCAAGTCTGCATTACCCATCTTCAATCTATCTTCATTCAGTTTACCAAGTGCTGCATTGTAAGCCTCTCTTTCTTTTGCAATAGCATCCTGATACTTTACATAAGCTGGGTCTACAAATTGATTACCCTCTACACCACTTCTTACAAGTTCCTTTCCTGCATTAGCTTCATATTCAGCCTGTATTGCATTTAACCTTTCCCTTAGACTGTCATCAAGCTGTGCTTTATGAAGCTCAAACCAATCCTTACTATTATTGAGTGCTTCAATTCTACCCTCATTTACTGCTGAAATAGTAGCACCCACAGCAGTATTAACTATTGCTGGAGCCTTTGAAGACTTAGCAATAGCACCAATGAGTTGAGGTAGCTTAGTTACCTTCAATCCAGCAGCTGTGACACCACCAGAGTAGAAAGCACCTACTGTGAAACCTAAGTTCTTGATAAACTTATCACCTAAGAAGTTAGCAGTGAAGATATTTTCATACCAAGGCTGCTCTTGTTCTGCCCTTGTATAATAGTTAGGTAATGCCTGCTCAGACCACTCATTAACAGACTGCATAGCTTTAGAGAAATCATTATCCCAAAGACCAGACCATCTACCTTCACCTATTGCAGTGCCAGCTCCAAATATCAAACCTACAGTACCATCAAGGAAAGTAGTACCTGCAAGTATAGCACCCTTAGCAAGACCTGCTCCTATCTGTGCATACCAAGGTTGGTTATTAGCTCTTATATCCCCTAACTCCTGAAACTGTGCTTCAGTTGCAGTAGGCTCATCAAACATGCTCTCACCCCAAGGTGTAGCAGTTCCCTCTAATGAAGTTGCAACCATTTGCTCACCATGTGCCCTTGCATCATACAATGAAGTAGGAGCAGTATTTGCTCCTACATTCATGCTGAATGACTGAAACTCAGGACTAAGGTTAGTGTATGGCTCTTGATTTGCTTCCTGCAAATCTCTGAAAGTCATTGGACCACTCTTAGTAATATCTATATCCTTTACTTTAGTTTCTTTTGCCATATCTTAATATCCATAAGAATTAAACTCTTGTTCTTTTGTCTTATTCTGTACTCCTAATTGAGAATGGAATAAGTATGCTTGCTGTATAGCCTGTGCATATTGTTGCTGTGCATAAGTAATTTCATCTGGAGTAGCCTGATGTACATTTCCTCTTGCATCAGTATATTGTCCTGTATTAACTACTTGCTGCCATTGATTTGCAGCAGCCATTGCCCTATCTCTATTCTGTTCATTAGTTGTATTGACACCAGCAGGCATCCTAAATCTTCTCACATTACCCTTGTCATCTTGTATCATTACAGTAGTACCATAAGGACTGAATCTTGTAGCAGTTACTTTGTATTTATCACTCTTCAAGTCTTCCATAGTGATTTCCTCACCTGTATCCTTGAATTGCTTAGACTTGCTATCATAATCTACTTCTTTCAGACTTAATCCTCTACCAGCAGTCATAATAGCATCCTTCATATCACCCTGTTGGGCACCTGCAATAGGATAGTCATACTCAGTAACTCTTGTAGCATCATATCTTGCAGTTCTTGCTGCTGGAGAGTCATCAGCATATTTACCCCATAATCTTCCAACATTTACTCTTTGATTAGGACCAAAACTATCAGAACTTACAGCACCTCTACCCCCTAATCTATCAATAAATCTCTTGAAGTCAGAATCAACAAATTGACCCTGAGTTACTGGAATACCTGTTGATGGAGATACTGTCCCTGGAATATATTTCTTACTGTTGTAAGCTTTCCATCCCTCTTGATTCATCTTCCACTGACCATTCTCCTTGTAGAAGTACTTAGAGTATTTCTTCATATCATCATTGTACTTCTTCTCTTCCTTGCTTAGTTCTCTGCTACTATAGATGTTCAGAGGATTGATGGCTAAGTTATTAAGCCTTGCTTGTCTCTGCTCTTCTGCCTTTCTTGCAGCAGCTCTTTTCTCTGCCCTAATCTGCATAGCTTCTTGTTCAGCCATCTTAGCTCTCCAATTATCAAGAGTCTGGTATTGAGTCTCACCAACTGCACTCCATAGACCTTGCTTAGCATAGTCAATAGCCCTTGCAATAGTAGCTTGGTCTCCCCAGTTCCTAACCCCACTTGAATTAATAGCATCCTCAACAATTCTTGTAAGTTGAGGAGCAGCATTAGGATTATCCTGTATAGCCTGTAATACTGCTTGAGAGCTAAAGCCTTTCTGCATCATTGTCTCATAGTATGAATTACCTAAGATACTTCTCCACTTCCTTGGCTTCTCTTGCATTTCCTTAGCCAATGCAGATGCAGCACTTGCAGCCTGTGCAGTAATTAACTTACCTGAATATGCTTCATAAGCTAATTGAGGATTCCTTATATAATCATCAAGACTTGTAGTTGCAGCTCTTCTACTCAACATCAATGTTGGGTCTTGAAGGAGTGCTTTTTGTTGTTCTTCTGCTTGTTTCTGTCTTGCTGTATAGGCTTGTTCAATAGGAGTTATCTCCTTACTATATCTTGCTCTCATATTGAGCATATCCCTTCTACTTGCAGCATTAAGTCCTTCTCTTGCTAATTGACCTGCTTGTTCCTCAAGGTCATTTGCATAGGTCTTGTACATCTTGTAAGCATAAGGGTCAGTCTGTTCATTAGCCATTTCCTCCCATACACTTGCCTTAGTAGCAAGCTCTCCATACTGGTTCTCCAACTCTTGATGAGCCTGAGTAGCCATCAAGGTTGGAGCCAGCATCTCTTGATAAGAGAATGGCTTGAATTGTGAATTTATTACTAAACTATAATTAGCCATATTACTTCTTCTTAATAGTTAAATAACCACCCTTAGCTTTCTTTTTCTTAGCTTTATTGGCAGCATCTCTTACTTCCTTCTTCTCTGCTTCACTAAGACTTTCATATCCATTCTTATATGTAACATTACCCTTGCTATCAATAGAGTAGTATAGTGCAGGATTACTCATAATCATGTTTCTACTATACTCTTCTCTACCAATATCTCCAAGAGAATTAAAGAAGTTAGTAAGGTTAGCACTCATACTTGCACCTCTTCTTGCATCAACAGCATCTCTTACTGCCATAGCCTGTGCAACACCACTTAGTCTTGAACTTCTTGCCTTTAATGCAGCTTCTTGATTTGCCATTGCAGCCTTGAGTCCCATCTCAGCATTAGCCATGTTAGTGCCTCTATTAAAGGTCTCAACAGCTTGTCTTTGTGCCAAGTTATACTCTTCAGCCTGTCTTGCAAGGTCTCCTAACCTACCTTGAGCATTATAATCTGCTGCAAGCAAGGCTGCATTTCTTGAAGGACTTGTAGTATTCATAATAGCCCTTCTTGTAGCACCTGCCTGTGCATTAAGTTTATTCAAATAGAAGTTTCTGTCAAAAGGTCTATATTGTAAATAGTTACCTATTGGAGTATATCCTACTGGAGTATAATTACCTGCTTGATTAGCTGCTTCAAGTATTGTATCTGCACTTGTATAGTCTGGTCTACTAAATAAGTTCTGACCTAATCCTATTGCAGCACCTACTACAGGAGCATATCTTAGCCAAGTCAGCTTGCTATTATTATTCCCTTTATCACCCTCATCAGCACCTGCCATAGATTCATTCCATACATCTTCTGCACTGATAGGTTCCAATAAAGTACCATAGTCTTGCCAATCTCCATAATCTACACCATCTAAGAAGTTAGGCATATCACCAAGACCATCAAATAATGTACCCATTCTACCACCATGAGCATATTGTACTCCTTCTTGACCTACTTGATTCTGTTGCCTTACAGTCTCTTGGGCTTGCTGTAGTCTGGACATAGAACTTAGAAGTCCTCTCTTGCTTATTGGGTCATTAGGTCTCTCCTTAGACTCCTCTCCCAGCTTCTCTGCTATTGCAGCAAATGAGTAGCCATCATAAGACTTTGGAAGATTGAAACTCTCTAATAGACCACCATCAGCAAACATTCTGTTACTAAATACATAGTCATTGAAGATTACCTCTCCTTGCTCTACAAGGTTAGGAGTTCCTTCTGCATCCATTCCCATAGGTACACCTTCCATTGGATTCTCCTCATGGGTTCCACCATTACCAATTATTCTAAGACCATTATCCCACTCAGCACCATGAGTAAGTAAATCTCCTCCAAAGGCATGATGCCACTTCCTTGCATTAGCAGCAAAAGTAGCTCTCTTTCTTACAGCAGGGTCACTGCTTCTTTTACCCCTTGCAATACACTCTGAAGTAACTTTACCTCCACAATACTTGGTGAATTTACCTCTATTCTCAGGCTTGATATGTATCTTGCCTCCTTTAGCAAAGGTATTCAATTCTGATGATTCAAATGAATTAGGTAGTGAAGTCAGCTTGCCTTTATTTGCAGCATTAAGAGCCTTAATACCTAAGTTCTCTTTGGCTAACTCATAGCCTATTGCTTCACTTCCATATCCTCCCCATATACCAAGAGGACCACCAAAAGCAGCAAAACTTGCCATAGCATTAAGGTCAGACTGAGTATCTGCTGCATCTGCTGCATTCTCATAAGAAGTCAATGCCCTATTCCTTGCAATATCCTGTTGCTTCTTTAATTCCTTATATTTGTTTTTAGCCTTATTGCTAAACCAACCATCTTTACCAATATCTGATTTGGAGAAATCTGCCCCAAAGTCTTGATTAGCCCACTGGTACATAACTGAATCAGCACTACTGTTATCTACCATAACAGTATTTATAGCTTTATTACTTCCTTCAACTTCAGCAATTTTCTCTTCATTTAACTTGGAGCCAAACATTCTATTTGTAAGACCTCCAATAATGCCTGAACCAGCAGATATAATGCCTCCAAGTATAGGATTAACTGCACTTACTGCACTACCTATAGTGCCTCCAATATTACTAATTGCACTACCTACACCTGACTCAAGTCCTCCTCCAATAGCACCACCTGCAATATTACCTACTGCACTACCTATGCCACTTGCCAAACCTCCTTTTAGCATTCCAGCAACATTGCCTCCACTAAAAGTATTCTTTAGGTCAAATGCTCCTGTGCCACCCATAGCAGCCTTGAAATCACCACCCCAAGCATAGTAATGAGGGTTGTATGTAAATGGTCTGTTAGACTTTCTTATAACTTTTCTTTTAGCCATATCATACTAATTTGTTTGCAAAGATAAACAAAGTATTTGAATTATACAAGGATATTATCCAAAAAGTAAAGGGAAGATAAGTAATAAACTTACCTTCCCCCTATTATTACTCAAAGTAGTGCACAATCATATCATGCAATACAGTCTTATTTACATTCTCTCCTTCCATAGATAACTTGATATATAACCAAGGATTCCTCATCCTATCTCTACCATTTGCTTTAGCTCTTGGTATATTAGCTCTCCAAATTCTAAACTTCTTCTTCAAGTCAGAAGGTCTTCCTAAGATATTGTTTAGAGTAGAAGTTCCTTGTTGATACTCATTCCATACAGTTAGAGTATCAAATGTTGTGTTAAGCAGATTACCATTCTTGTCCCAGCTATCTGACCTGAACTCAAGATTATTAAATATCTTGTCTACAGGCATATCTGGATTAGCTATTATGGTAGTATAGAATGGCTGATATACTCCAAAGAACATATTATAGTCTCCTTCATTATGCAGCCAAGGTCTATACAGTGTACCTGCACCTTCAACATTAAGAGCAATTCCCCTGTCTTCAAGGTTAGTGAAGTAAGGCATTTTCTCATAACTATAGAATGAGCTGAATTGACCTAATGGCTCAGAGAATGCTAAACACTCATCCTTGCTAATAAAGAATACATCACCATTAACTTTATCATAGTAGGTAACAAACCCATCAAAGTCTACTGGATTCCATATATCTATACTATCAGAGGTTTTATTAATCCAAGAGTGGAAGCCTAATCTGTCAGATAGATTATCTAACTGACCATTGAATAAGAATATTCCCTTTGTGATGTCATCTATGAAGTAGATACCATTAGATGTTTCACACATGGACCATTTATTAGTACATCCTATTCTATCAGAGATATATCTCTTACCATTAACTTTCCCACTGTTTGCAATCTCAATAGGGACTCCATCAGTAGAAGAAATCTGCATATTCTCATTGTACAGGATTTGGCTGATACCTCTATCTTGGAAAGCAAGTATATTGTTGTTAAACCTTCTTAGTGCCCTTACATTTCCCTTATCCCCATCAAGGTCAAGAGTAGATGCAAGGGTAATGTTAGTCCAAGTATCAATTAGCTCTCCAGCAGTTTTAGTCTTAGTCCAAGTAATTGAATTATGGAAGTTATCCAAGTTCAACTTGTTTGGATTAATTGTCCTGTAGTTGAAGAAGTTATTAGGTTGAGAATATACACCATTCATCAGGTTAAAGTTCTCAGGAGTAATTGAGAAATTACTTGTCTGTCCTCTGTTCCTATCATACCTACCATCAATATTTACCCTTGTTTCACACATGAATGATACAATATCAGTTACTGCATTCTGGTCTTCAAGAGTGAAAGGATAAGTCTTGATATGGTCATATCTTTGGAAATAGGTATCACCTTCTTCCCATCTGAGAGTAACACTACTCTTAACTCCATTGTTAGTATCTACAAGAGAGATTGGGTCTCCACAAGGCAGCCATACATTATTCTCAAAGGCTTCTTCTGTCTGACCACCAAACCTATTCTGTACATTATCATTATATAACTCTCCTAACCATAGCCATCCATGTTGAATACTTGATACAGCAGATATAGGACCTCTTGGAGCACCAGTAATAATAGTATCCTGTGATACACTCTTGGTACTTCCTGACTTATCCCAATACATGTGTTGTCCACTTGGAGCACCTGAGTTTTGTGCATTTACAAACCAAGTATCATTATAATCACCATCTTTGATGTTAGGCAATATCCTCTGAGCACCTGATGTAGTATAGTTTAGAGCTAATACAGCATGAGGAGTAGACTTATACTTGATTCTAACAGGGTCAGTACCTGTGATTTGGTCAGTGAATTTACTATCTACCTGCATATAGCCACTACTGAATAGTGTGTGTGCATTAGTCTCTGCACTTTGAACTCCAGTAGTCATAATAGGATAACCATCCTTCTTATCACCAATTCTTGAGATAGTGAGAAGCTTGTCTACATTGCCATAGTAGTTAATATCTGTAAGACCTGAGTTCTCCTGTGCAGGCAATCTAACAAGTGATACCTCATTAGAATCAAATACTGCAACTCCTGATATGCCAGTCCTTGTACCATTACCACTTACATAAGCATTCCATATATTACCTGAATCCAAGTAGACTGACTTATATGAATATCTCATATTAGACATCTTCTTCTTGTCAAGCATAGCTGACCTATATCCATCAGTAGCAAACTTAGTATTATTAAGTGAGCCATTTCTATGCCAAGGATATACAACAAATCCAGTAGTATAATGGTGAGTATTACCTGTATCCTCCTTGTATGCAGTCAATTCATCAAACCAGAATGCTCCAGAAATCAATCCTCTCCATCCAAAGTGAGAATCACCAAGATGCGACCCAAGTCCTTCATAACTAAAATCATTCTCTACACCTATAGGCTCCTTGTAGAACCCAGCAGGTAGCTCTGAGCTATCATAGAAGTTATTAACAGGAGTAGAAGTTTGAATGTCAATATCTGAAGCAAATGCAGTTAAGGGAACCATACCCACTATTCTTAGCTTCAATCCTGATGTATCAATACTTCTCACTTCATTATCAAACTCAATGTCAGGTGAGTGGAAAGTTAATATTGATTGGTCAATATAGTAATTCTCTGCATTGTTAGACACCCAACTTGCAACATCTGAGTCAGTTGCAGTATCATTAACATAAGGACCAGAAGGAGGATTCCAAATACATTGGATTTCTGCATTCCTGTTATCATTACCTGGGATAGGTCTATTATGTCTAAACTCTGCCCAAGCTCCTTTATTGACTATATCAATATTGTATTGTGTCTCTCCTGAAGTAACTATAGTCCTGTTATTAGACATGATACCTGCCCTTGAATATGCAGATGGGTCTCCTAAGAATTGTCCTAATCCTACCCAGTCTCCACCCCAATCACCTTCACTATTCTGATTATAATGGAAAGCCTTATATTCATCAAATGGTGCATTAGGTCTTGTAAACCAAGATGATTGTGCAAAAGGAGAGTTACCATATCTGTCTGATACATTATATACTGTAGGACACAGAATACCTTGACATACAGCCTCTCTATCATTGATAGTAGGATATACTACAACAGGTCTTATCCTAATATATCCATTATCAAGAAATCTATTAATAATGGTAGCATCATTTAGTGTAAACTCAGCTACTGGCAATCCTATTTTGCTATCATTATAGAAAGTAGTATCTATATGTGTAGTGTTTCTGACATCATTAATCCATATAGGTCCTGACCACTTGCCTGTATAGTGTTGAGCTTGAATACCAAATCTGTAATACTCAAGGTACTTAAATGTCTTGAACTGATAAGAGTTCATTTTGAGCTGGTTACTGTAGGGATAGTAGCCTTTAGCTTCTGGAGAACTTATACTCTTATTATAAGTAGAGAAGGTAATATTCTTACCTTTGAAGTAGTTCCTGATAGTAGAGTCAAGAATCTTTCTCTTTGTTTCAATATCTCCAAGGAATAGAGTGTTATCCTTTTGAGCCATTGTACCAAATACTACTTCCTCACCTCCTATATATAATAACTCAGTAGGGTCTACTGAATCTCCTGATGAGCCATTATCAGTGTAGGTAACTTTAGCAATACTAAGAGCACCAGTCATATTACTACTATTAGCCAATTGCATACTTGCCCTATTACCATTAGTAATAGTAATAATAAATGATGTACCTGTACCCCAAGTCAGATAGTCACCACCAAAGTTTATGCCATAATACTCATTAGTATCAAAAGTCCAAGACTTATAGTTTGACCCTGAGTAAGAAGGCTCATATTGGTCAAGTGTCTTTTCAGCACCACTACCTATCCTATACATAGTCATCTTATTAGCTGGGAGATTAATCTCATAGCTACTAAGCTTATAATTTGACCTTCCTGTAGGAGGAGCCAAATCTACAACTCTCCTAACATCTGGAGTTGCATTTATACTTGTCCTATGTATTGAGTATATTCTGATATAGTCAAACCTCCTGTCTACATTAACTACTTCTATATTGAAACTGTTACTTACCTTATCTTCAGGACTTGCACCTCTATTATTATATGAGATATAGTAGAGTGGAGAAGTATAGAAGATATTACTCTCCTGACCATACTTATTGAAGTAAGTAAAAGCATACTGTATAACCCCAGGGGCAAAGCTACCATTGGCTACAATATTTCTCTCAATGGTTACTTCCTCATTAAGATTAAGTGTTCTCACAAAGTTGAATGAATCAGTATTCCATTTGCTTACTACATCAGATGCAGCAGCTATGTTAATTACTCTTGGCTGGTTCAAACCATCAGTCCAATATACCTTTCTAATATCAGTGTTCTCATAGAAGGAAATAGTTTCTATAGGATGCTTATAATTAAATCCTAAGTCTCCTCTAAACAGTCTCTTTCCAGTTAATGCACCATTGTTGAACCATAGCTTATAGATTCTATCATCCAACATAGAATCTACATCTATATTTAACTTGTATGGGCAATCTATAAATGTAATATCCCCAATAGAACTTAGGTCAGGAGTAATATCATTTGCAGTATCTTCTCCAGCAGTAAGGTCAGTAATAAGAATGTCACAAGGAAATATATCAGGTGCCTCGAATATATCAGGAGTTATATCTGCTAATCTATAATCATCATCCCCAGCAGCAAAGATAATAAGCTCATTATTAACTAAAGCCTGCCCAATAGGAATACCTTTAATATGGTCTCCTACACCTGCTATATTTGACTTCTTATTACCTTTCTCATTTATCAAACTAAGCAGAGTACTCTCATCAGTTGGCATTACTCTAACATTCTTGTTTTCATAAGAATAGTCAGAGTTAAATGCAGAAGCTGATAAGTCCCTCTGCATTCCTTTTGTTTTGAATTGTACAACCTTCTGCATAGTTATTGTAATTTAATGTATTCCTTATTACCAAGAGATGAGAATCCATTATTAAACTCACTTGTTCTTTGTATGAGTGTATTCCACATTCTTGATATACTTTCCATCTCAGATTGTGATGGGATGGTAAATTCACTCTGCAATTGACCAGCCAACCAAGCATATTGCTGCTGGGTATTCTGTAATACAGCAGGTGCAATCTTACCCATATCAAATAAAATGGTAAATGCTTCTCTTTTAATATATGCCTCAAGTGCCTTCAGGAATACAGGGTTATCAATAAGTAGTGGAAATCCATCCTTATCTACTGGAATTGCCTTATAGGACACTGATACATCTCCTGTCTTGAAGGATACATATAGTACTTGTCCTTGTGTTTTGAAGGACAATTCCTGTGGTATCTTGTAGCCAGCACTCCTATCATAATGCTCTCTTGGCATGAAATTATCTGTCATGCTTCTAAGGCATACACCAGTCTTACATTCCTTAATCTGGTTAATAGAGACTAAATCACATGGTAACTTAGCCCTAAAGTCCTCTATATGAAGAACCTCCTCTTTATCTTGATATAGCTTTGGCATACCAAATATACCAATAAAGTCAATGGTATATTGCACAGCTTGCTCAAGGGTTACATCTTGAAGAAGAGGATGCCTTAGTACTCTACTTAGAGCCTCTCTTATATTTATGTAGTTATATTCTTTTACCATAATTATATCTTGAAAGCATCTATCTTTCCTTCTTTTATCCTTTGTTTTAATCTCTTCTTCAGTTCTCTATTGACATTAAATTCATAGAAGACCTGATTATTGTAGTCTGCTAATTGTTTATTGTAGTAGACCTTAAAGATTTCTTTTTCCTCCACTTTAACCAGTGTTTTTTCCTTATAGGCTTCCTCATCTTCATACCATAATTTAAGAGTTTTATCCCAGTCTATAGGTAGATTAGTCTTGACTTTCTCACCATCAAAACTAACCCTCACATCATATTTCCTTAGCTCTATTCTACCCATCCTGTGTGGTAACTTAATATCATTTCCATGAAGGAAACTATCAGCTAAGTAATCATTGACTTTCCTTATAATGCTATAGAACTCATGTTCTGTAAGACACCTTCCTATATTGAGCCAACTATTCTTTCTTATCCACTTATAGGCATCATATACACCATATGAGCCTCTAACCTTGTGAACTCTTGGCTCATTCACTTTTTTAATGGAGTTTAGGAAATCAACCAATCCTTTATCTTTCTCTTCTTGACAAGACTCCATACTCACTATTTAGTTGCTACTTCTGACAACTCATCCTTTGCATCATTAGATTCATCTTTAGGTCTGTATTCAGCACCCAATAATTCCTTGACTACAAGTTCAATCATAGGAGGTATAAGAGCATCCTCAATAGGGAAAGTCTTATCCAATACATCACATACTGTATCACCATTATCATCAGGACACTGTAACTCTGATGCAGCCTGTGGGTCTTCAAATATACCTGTCATCCTTGCCTTTTCAAGGTATAGGTATTGTGGGTTGAAAGACTTAAAGTATAGGTAATTATCTGGACCAATAGAAGCATAGATAATATTCTTCAGGTACCTATTATACCCTACATATCTCATTCTTTCCCTACTTACATAAGTAATCTCCCCTTGATAATAATCAACTGGGTACACCATAGGATTACCTATCTTCATTAGGAAAGGAATCTTCTCCTTACTTCTTAGATAAGAACCACCTTCACAAGGCTCACCTGATATAGCAGGTACCTCAATTAAATCCAAGCATATAGTCTGATAGTTACTCTCAGGTATCTGCTTCTTTACATCTGAATATCTCTGTTTCAGTAAGAATGTCCTATACTTGCCAAGCAGGAACATAACATGTTCCTCTGTATATAGGGCATCATCTGAGTACAGCTTTAATTCATCAAGTACCATGTAGGTTAATTCTTTATATGTACTCATAACATCATTATTTACTATAACTAAAAATCCTTGTGCAAAGATAAGTAATTATTATCAGTTACACAAGGATTTTACTATTTTTATGTCAGAAGTATTAATGTAATAATTATACTGACTTGCCTGTACAGGAGATTGAAGTGTTTGCTATATACTCAGGATAAGGTATTAAGCAAGTAGAACCATATGGACAATACAGGGCACTATCTAAAATTCTATATTCTTCTTCTGTTATAAAGGACTTACAATCACTTTCAAGCAAATCATATATGAATATCAGCACTAATAGTTTATCTACCTCTGAATAACTCATATATCCTAACTTTGATAGGACATTGAAATATCTTGTAAGTGATTCATTAAGTACCTTGTCCATAGCATCCACAATTAGGGGTTATCACTGAGTCTTTAATTCCCATAAAGAATCTCTTCCAATACTTTATTGCCTCAGTATAATGACCTGTCTTTATAGCAAGTTCAAATGCCTTATATTGAAGTATGTAGTTAATGAAGTTCTTAGGAATAGAACAAGTATCACTCAGTTCTTTAATGTAACTAAAGGCATGTTGGTACAGAGGATAAAGGTTAGATACAACTCCTAATGTAGTAATATTATCCATCCCACAAGGAGTATTTGCAGCAGGTATGCCCTTAGTCCTAATATACACAAAGAAAAGATTGTCATTAAGAGTTGGTAATAGGTCTCCTGTTCCCAGTTCTAATCTGACTGACTTGGTATCTCCTCCTATAACTTCTGTATATACAACTTCACTACTTGGACCAGACTCAACAAAAGTGTCTTGAGTATCTATCTGTATAGTATCAAGATATACATTTGTGTAATACTCTAAGTCCTTGACAGATACATCTATAATCAGCTTTTGCCCATCAGGGGTTATTCTTAACTCATTAAATTGTACCATAATCAAATGTTTATATAAAAAGAAAGGGAGACTTAATAGCCTCCCTTATAAATTTGTTTAGCCTGCTGACACATCAAGAGTAGCTATAGTTAAACCTGTAGCAGTATTAATTGCAGAGATAATATTATTAGCAAGTTTGTTACTTGTTTGATTATTAGCTCCTACCTTTGGTACTACAAGAGTGATTGTCTTTTCAGACTTTTGTACACTCTCATTGCTACCTACATAAGCATAGTGGATGTCAATCACATTATACTTAACAGTTGGGTCTACAAGATAAGTAGTAGGAATATTGTTAGGGAATCCAACTCCTCTATAAATATCACCTCTCTCACCCATGCAGAAGTACTCAAGGTCTGCAATCTTCTTACCATTGTCAATTGTACCAGCATCTTCATTATCTGTAACAGTACCCCAGATTCTCTCATCACCACTTACAAGAACTGTTGTAGGCTGTACTGTAAAGTACACAGGAGTCTGTGCCATAACACCTAATCTCCAAGGCTGCTCTACCTCAGTAATTCTGATACTATTAATATCAGTTACAAGGGTATCTGTTGCATAGTATGGGTTAGTAGTATCACTCTTACCATTATCCTTAGTAGTAGGAGTTACAACCATGTAACCATTAGAGTCAAATCCTCCCTTGCTCTTAGTAGCCTTACTATGTACTTCAATCTTAATCAGAGGTACTACCTCTCTACTGAAGTTCTTAGCAATTGATAATGCAAGAACCTTATAGAACTCATCTGCATCCATACCAGCATAGGCATGAACCATACCATACTTGAAGTACTGGTCTTCATCTGACATTCCTACATATTGTCTGAATGCAATTCTCAGGATATAATCCTGTCCAGCTACAGGAGCACCACCATTAACATTGGTGTCAAGAGTCACAGTAACTGACTTCAATTCATGTGCCATAGCATCAGCATCAGTAGCCTTAGCATAAAGGATATTCTTGATGTCAATTAGGTCACTTCTCATCAAGTTGTCAGCACCCTTATATTCAAAGTACAGATGATTCTTTGCAGTATCATTCTTTACTGCAATAGAGCCAGCAGCATCTGATGCAAGTACATGAGGAGTCTTCAGTGCTTTTGCTACATAAAGCTGTCTTACTTGATTTGTACTAAATGTTGCCATTTTAATTTAATATTAAATTATACAATAGTTTTATTCTTTTCCTGTATTTGGAACCCTACTTATGATGGCAAGTTTTACTGCTCTCTCAAGTATAGCTCTATGTATTACAGGGTTCAATTCACATTCTGTTTTTACACTTATACCATTGATTGACAGGTTATCTGTCAAATCAGTTAATATAATTGGAGCAGGTCTTGAAAGGTATCTAACAAGATAACTCTCCACATTATACTTTGATACTATCTCTACTACCTTACCACTCAAATCAAGCCTTAAAGCTCTTCTTTCATTAGTACCTCTGAAAGGATTCTTCCTTATCCTATGGTACTCATCCTGAGTAATTGGTATTACAGAGATGTCTTCACCACTCATACATCCTAATCCATCATCTTTCAAATTAACTGCTTCATAGGTTATGAACCATAAGTCATCAGGTAATTCAAAGAATACTGAGGATTTGGATAGTCCTGTATATCCTACTTTCTTGTCAGTAGTTGTGTAAGTCTTTATTAGGTCACTCAAGTATCTTCTGATTTCCTCAGTCCTCTCAAATGAGTCTCCAAATGGATTCTTACCATTATACATACCTATCACTATCTCTTCTTGAGCATTAGTGAGAAATACAGACTTCTCATATTCATCAAGTTCAATAGTGCTTGGTGTCTTTCCAAATGCCTCTATGGTAGAATAGCTATTCAGTAAGGTGTCAAACTCATTAGAAAATTCTTCAGTTGTCATTATTCACTTCTTTGACCAAGTTCTACACTACTCTTCAAGTCTCCTGTATAGGCAGACTTTGCAAGTTCTACTGCTCTTTGAAGAATCTCTGGGTGAAGAATAGGGTCCAGTTCACATTCTGTGATTGTATTTATTCCTTCAATGGATACATTAGAATATTCATCAGCCAGATTTGCAAGTATAATAGGCTTTGGTCTTTTTACATATCTAATCTTGTAATCAGTCAAAGAACTATTATATTTAATAACCACCTCAGAGATAAAATCAACCCCACCAGTAGATTGGAATAGTCTCCAACCTTGATTCTTTAGGGGCTGCTTCCAAGGCTTAGACATAAGTCTTGCATACTCTTCATAATTCATAGGAATTATACTAATCAATCTCTTAACTCCATCTACAGTATTGATACCTGTTTCATTCAACATAAGTAGAATGTCCTGTGGCATCTTGTAGAGTTGGCTTCTATCATCAAACTTAACATAGCTCCCATCAGGAGTATATTGTGATGGCTTAGCAACAGTTATGAGAGTAGAGAAGTCTACCTGTCTCTTAGGATTCTCATCAAATCCCTGTCCATACTTATTGCCTTTGGGGTTGAAGTAATTCTTCAATATCTCCAACTGAGCCTTAGTTAAAAAGACAGACTTCTCATACTCATCAAGACCTGGAGCCTGATTGCTCATTATATTGTTATACAGAACATCAAATTCATTAGAAAATTCCTGTGTTGTCATACTCTTTTTTTTTTCTACTTCAGCTTAGCTTCCAAAGCAAACTTAACTTCTTGATGCTTAGGAGAGTTTAAGTATTTAGCTGCTACATTCAATGTAGGCTCTTCATTAGCCTCACAAAGTGGAGCATTATCCTTTCTCAAGTATAGGTAATTACCCCTGTTAGAAATCAGACCTGCCTCTATAGCTCTCTTGATAAGAACTTTTGTAGAAAGCATTGGGTCAGTAATAACCTTCAAGAATATCTTGCTATCAGCCTGTATCAAGCTATTAACCTTAGTCTGTAAGAACTCAAGTTTAGCAGTTTGTGATGTAGGTCTGCCATCAATAGTCTCAATAATAACTCTTAATGTATCAACATCATCTTCAATCTTACCAAACTCCTTGTAGCACATCATTGTGGTACTCATATTGTTCTTAGCAACCTTAGTCTCTTCACCCTCAGAAATGATAACAAACTGGTAAGTAGCCTTAGGAGTATCTTGTAATGCCTGCAATGAAGGAGCAATATAATCCTTGTTGGCTAATAGTATCTTATATCTGATGTAATCCTCTGGGTCAGATAGATTGAAGTAGTTATCCTGCTTTGTCAATCTTACCTTATTGATACCATTTTCATTAGAATCATCCCAGAAGTTGTCTACCTTCCTATAAATACTTAGTGCATTATATTCAAGACCCATTATTTCCTCAAGAAATGCCTTCTCCTTGTCTGTAAGGACATTGACAAACATACCTGAAGATAATCTTGGTACTACAAATGTTCTAACTGCACCTTCTGCCATACCTCCTGACAATACATGCTTGGGGTTATTACCCCACATACCTGTCAGCTTAGGCACATGCCTTACAATAATTCTCTCATTTCTTAGACAACTAACTAAGGCATCTTCAGATACCTCTACTTTCTCTTGTGTCTTTTTAGGGCTTTTTATAGTAGCCTCTTCTTTTGGTACTTCCTGAAGTGGAGTCTCTGTATTGTCTATATCAAAGTCAGGTACAGTATAATCCACCTTCTCTTCCATTTTCTTTTCTGCCATATCTTCTCCTTAACTTTTTGAAATAAAATAAGGGAAGTAGGAGCTTATCCTACTCCCCTTTTATCATTAGCCCTGTAGAATTGCAGGGATTAGTGACATAGTTCTTGTTGGGTCAAGAACACAGATACCAAGAGTAGCCATTCTGTGAATTACAGCAGAATCCTCATCAAATGACATATAAGGATTACCCTTTTGACCTGTGAATGGGTTTCTTAGACCCCATTGATAACCTCTGTACTCATTATCACCCTTAATCTTACACTTAAAGATATTAGGTTGGTCCATAGTACCAATGTACATAATATCATATCTGTAAGAGAATGCAACACCTCCATTTGGATGGAGTATCTTGTTTCTTACTGGGTCATCATAGAATGGGTCTACATCAATCTTAACTCTAACACCATTAGGAGCCTTATACTCAACAAATTGGAAACCAGCACTCAATGAGTTTTGGTGCAACTTAGATTGAGTCTTTTGAATAACACCAATAGAGCTGTTGTCAAGAACAAATTGTGCCCAACCTGATACTGTCTTTAGTACTTCCTTGTGGAATTGGATAGCACCTCTTTCACCAGTCTTAATCAAGAAGTATCTGTCTCCAAAGTCCAACTTAGAAGCAGAAAGCTCATATAGAGCATCTTCAAGAAGCTTCAAGCTGAATGTGTTGTAATACATAGTATTAGCAACTTCCATCTGCTCAAACAGACCAGCACCTGTCTTAATAACATTACCAGACTTACCAAAGTTCATGTACTCACCATTGGCATTTCTGTTGCTTCTACCAAATGCAAGTGCATTGTTCTTGTACTCAGAGAATTGCTGTTCTACTTCCCAATCTACATTGTGCATCCACATTGTAGCAACTGACTTAGTATATCTACCCTCAGTTTCCTTAACAATAGGAATACCTACAGCCAGCTTCTTGTTCAACATAGAACCTGGAACCTTGTGTTGGATTCTTACTACAGACCACTCATTTCTCATAGAAACAGGGCTTGTAAATCTTACATCACCAACCTTTCTTGAAAGCTCCTTCTCAACAAATGCAGCTTCAACTGAGAATCTCTCACCTGCAAGCAGTCTTTCAGCAGGAACACCTGCTGTGTTACCACCAGCAAGCTCTACCTTATACACTGCATTAGTACCCTCCATTCTTGGGTCTCCAAGTATTCTGAACTGATAGATTTCATTCAGATTACCTACAATGTACTCACCATCAGCAAACCAATCCTCAGGGAATACCAAATAGAAGGGAGCAGTGCCTACTCCAATCATACCACTGGCATCTGTAACAACAGTACCATTTTCATCTCTTGCCTCTACAAGAGGAATGTTTCTCCTTGAAGAGCCAATAACATCCCAGTAGTATTCATTATCATCCTCAAACTCTCTTGTTGGGAATTGATTTAGGAATGTGTCAAGTGTCTTTCCTCTGTAATAAGCCAACAGTTGCACCATTAGGTTTGTAGCCTTCTGTGGAGCTAACTGAAAGATAGAACCAAGGTGGTTTTCCTTAGTAAGACCCTTCCAGTGTTGGAAGCCTACCATTTGAAACTTACCTAATTTTCCAGCCATAAATAATTTAATTTATCAGTTATTTTACTCTATACTATAGGCTTAGACATCAAGATTCCACCCTTTTCCTATGAAAGATTCAGGGTCCTCATCAACTCCACTGACAAACTTTAGATTACCATCTGAGGTTCTTGCTGTGTTGTTGAGAGTATGTTCCAGCTCTCTAAGACCTTTCTTTACTTCTTTCTTTACTTTACCTTTCACCAAACCATCAAGGTTCTTAAAGCCATCAGTTAGTGTGAAAAGTAACCCAATGTTCTTTAGGAAGTCTGTTCTGTTCTCCATCTCATACTTTTGGATAGCAGTAAAGTACTCTCCTGTCTCTGGGTCTTTATACACAGGCTTAGCTATATTATCATAAATCTTCTGTCTTGTTGATTTATCTATTGATAAATCCCCAAACACATCCTTGTCATTAAGGATTGATGATTTAAGCTTTTCAGCCTGTTCCTTTCTTTCTTTCTCTTCCTGTTCTGCTTCTGACTTAGCCTCATTGACAAGCTCATCATACTTATCTTTGAAGAAGTCAATATTACTTTTCAAAGCCTCTTTTGCATCATCAATATCAGTACCAGCATTGAAAGACTTTTGCACTTCTCTTGCAGCTCTTTCCTTACTATAACCTCTATTGATAAAGTCTTGATAAATCAGGTCTTTTCTAAGTTTTTCTCCCTTATCACCTTCATCAGAGATATTCTCCTCCTTAATAGAATCAAGGAAGTTTATAGTATTCTCATACTTTCTAATCTCTGTAGGTTCAACTCCAGCATTCAAGGCTTCATCAATTCTTTTCTGCCTTTCATCAAGACCTGCCTTTATCTGTTGGTCAATTAAATCTCTAAAGTCTTCAGGGTCTTTAACCTTAGATAAACCCTCATCATCAAGGTCTGGGAAGATACCTTCCTCTTTCAAGGCTTTGGCAATGGAAGAGTAGAAGTTTTTGGGAGAAGTGCCATCCCCTTTAGGAGTGGTATCTTCCTTTTCCTCTGTATTTTCTTTTCCACTACCTACGCTCTCTGGTGTATCAGTAAACAAGTTATCTACATTAACAACCTCAGTAGTTTCTTCTTTATCATTATCTGGTTCCTCCTCTTTCTTAGGAGGCTCCCCATTTGCAGGTGGGGTATCCTGTGTATCCTCATCTTCTACAAACAGATTCTCAATTTCCTCTGCTCCCAAGATGTTATCTAAGCTAAGTTCTTCTTCCATATTCTTCTACCTTTTTGTTCTTAAAACAGTGCAAAGGTAAGTAAAGTTTTGCATATCTACAATATAGTAAATAAATTGCTTTTATCTATATAAATAAAATACTTGTAATATAGGCAAAAAGAAAGGGTAAGATTATCTCTTACCCTTATCTTATTAGTATTCTCCAAGATATTCTACTACCTTGTTTTCAGCTTTGCAATCTGCATCCTTAAACCAGAATACAATAGCAGATTCAACTATCTTCTGTTCTATACCATCACCAAACCAGTTCTTAAACAGTTCTGCATAATCAGAGTAAGACCTGCATTAGCCTTACCATTGATGTCTCTTCTACCATAACCATAGCCATAGTAGCCATCAGCAGGAACTTCCTTTACCTTTTCCTTTACAACCACATTTCTTTGCCATAACTATAGAATTTTAATGGTTATTTTTTCACCTTTATCATGCTTGTCTTTAAGGAGCTTGTATAGCTCTTTGAAAGTTTCTCTACTGTTTATTACTTGACCCTTAACTTTATTGACACCTACTAATAGACATCCTGCTGAGTCTTTGTCAGTATTGCCAGCATGAATAAGTATGCCTTCAAATCCCTTTACATTAAGTAGTCTTGGTACCTTACCATTACATACTTGCTTGTAAAAACTATTAGTACAATACTTAGGAGAGATAACATCTAAGGTAATTTCATAAGTACCTTTTGGGATAGCTGTAATTGAGGGCTTTTTCAATTCCCTAATTTTAGCTATGCTCATAGAGTCATCTAACCCCCTATCAGCATCTTCAAGTACATTGCAAAACCACTTCCCATCAATAGTAAGATTACTTATGGTGTAGCTCTGCTTCTTCCATTTTCTGTCCACTATTAACTCCATGCTCATTAAAAAGGTTTAAGTTTCTCTTTCTCAGTTGGCAGGTAAGGTCAGTACATATGGAACTCATAAGGTTAAACATCTGTTTCCTAAGTTCCTCTACTTCCTGCTCCAATTCTGCATTTCTTTTTAGTACCTCTTCCAATCTCTCTCTATTATCAGTAGAGAGCTTCTCATAAAAGTCCAGTGATTCTTTCATGTTATTTATGAGGTTACTATCAACTTCACTATCATACTTCTTTCTTGCAAAGAACCATGATGCCCAGCCACTGACTATTGTGGTAATAAGCCCTATACCTCCAGTGATTAGTATTCCTAAGTCAATCATAATTATTCTACAATTTCAATAAATCTTTGTTGTTTGTTCTCAATATAAGGGTTCTTCTCCACAACATTCACTTCTACTACTTTATGCTTCTTTTGAAATAGCCTGAGTAACCAACATTTCTTTGGAGGATTTATAGTCTCCTTCTTATAGTCCACCATTATATACTTCTCACTAACAAACTTAGGGTCTGTAGTAATTGTACTTGGATATTTAAGCCCAAGCCTCATTTGGTACCATTTATCTCCTACAAGTGTATCTATATTTAATGTAGGTTCTCTGAACAGAGTATCTCTAAATACTATTGTATCTTTCTTTGTAGCCTCAGATAAAAGATATTGCATCTGTTTCAAATTATCATCCTTTATCTTTAACTCCTTCCTGACCTCATTCATCTTTTCTAAGATAGAATCATTGTAATAGTTGAGCTGTTCTGTGGTAAACTTAAATACTCTATTCTCATCTCTTAGTGAAGAGTTTTCAGCAATAAATGCCTTTTCATTAGATATTGATACAGATAACTCTTCTTGCAATCTTTGGTTCTTAGTATATAAAATATAAGAGCCAATAGATAAAGAAACTATTAATGCAACTATAATTATGTTTATATACTTACTTACCATAACTTATGATTTTATGGGCACAAATATATAAAAAATAAATGACTTATACAACAATATAAGTCATTTATTAAGTATATTAAACTTAATTTATTTTACTCACGACATTTATTTCGTGAGTAAAATGTTTAAATGTTAAGTTTACCAGCCTATTCTACAAATATTTAATCAATGTATATTTAATCAATAATAAAAACAGACCTTAACCAACAAGCTAATAAGGTAGCAATCCTATTATTAGCATTTCCACTCTTATCTGATATTGGATGAAGCCTGTCTTTCATGTACATTTCTCTCGGTTTTAATAAACATGTAGTAACACCGTCAATGGTTTTAATATCCCTTGCAGTAGTATTTGCTGGAAGTTTTTCTAATACTTTTGTTGTAAAAAGCTGTGTATTTGAATTATACGTCCCATTGCCGATGCCAAAATCATACTGAATGATACAACTTTGATTCGTTGTATAAGTACCATTGCCATTATCTATAAAGATGAACCCTTCATTGTGCCATACTCCATCTGTATAACCCCAATACCCACTAGTTCTAACTTGTTCACTCGTCGACATTTGAGTTAGCTTGTAAAGTTCCATAAACGGAATACCCCAATGCTCTGCAAATTGTTGCTGAGCTTTATAAAAATTAGCTGAGTAATCAACATTCCCTTGATAATGTGATATTTGACAGACATTCTGATGAGGATTATATTTTCTTATTATATCCATAAGAAAGTTCATTGCCCCCCAATAATTATCTTTATCTCTATTGGCAATGTCGTATGTATCCCATCTAGGGTCACCGTCAGGATTTAAATCATTATGTCCATGGTCAAATACAATCAAATCAACAGGTGTATAATCCTCTCTACTACTATCAATATATTTAAGCAATTTTTCTTCATAGCTATATCCCATTATAACCGCATCTGTATAAGTTTCTCTATTTAATTTTCCTCCCGTAATTTTTTCGAAATGCGCAAGATTGTCAATGAGATATTGTTTCTCAACCTTAGATGCAGACATAGATTTAGCTAATGCGGCAATAGTATTTGATATTGGATTGAAAGCACTTGTATCAGTACCACTGCATCCCCATTTGTCGATTTTATCACCTTCTGCTATACAATTCTTACCCCAACCAAGTCTAACAAGACTTTCTCCAACGGCTTCATTGTAGACAGTACATCCTAATAAGGCACCTACTATCAAAGGGTAACCGCCTGCTGGAATAGATGTTCCAAACCAAACAATTTTATAATCTTTAGTAACTGGTACATCTTCTTTATTCCACAAAGTATCAGACAAAAATGGGTCATTTGCATCTCTTGTTTTAATTTTGTATTCTCTTTGTCCCCATATAATAGCCTTATACTTATTATTTTCTTTATAGGGTGCTAGTATACTTGTATCTACTATCATGTATAGAGTCCCATATTCTGTGTCTTTATATACAATATGATATCTATCCTGTGTTGATGGTGTTTTATTGATATATTGCAACACATCAACTCTTACTGTTTGATTATATACCCATATGTCATATCTTGTCGGCTCTTGAGTATCTAATGATTCATTATAATATGCTGATAGGGCTATTATATATATTTCATCATTTTCATGTCCATTTTTAGGCACCCATGCAGAAAATAATATTGCTTGATTTACTGCTATATCACGGGGATTAAAAGTTAATTTTGAAAAATCAAACTTCTCATATAAAGATTGGTAATGATAATATTTACTAAAATCATCTGTTTTAAGTTTCTCATTTAAAACTCCTCTTAAACCATTTTTATAATACACAATTAGGTTATTTTTAAATGTACTGGCTATTGCTTTATATACATTGGCTGGAGCTGTAAACTCTGTTTTTATGTTTCCTAAATCTTCCTTTTGCTCAACAGATATTAGAGCATTGTTATTATCAAAAAAAGCTATACCAGCACAATTGCCTCCATAAGATCCTTCATATGAAATTACATCACCCTCTTTAATTAGAAATTCCAGATAACTTGCTTCTTCGAATACATTTAAAGTTCCGCTTGTATTTACATACTTTCCTTTTACTGAATTTGTTGGATTAAGTGGATACAGTGATAGATTACTAGACAGATCTTTCAACTTATCTATTTTCTCCTTAATGCTTCCTTTATACGTAATATTAAATGTATCTGTAAAAGAGCATGACTTTAACAATACACCATTTTCGGGAATTTCTATATCTTCAGAAATATTTCCTAAATCTGCTTTTTCTTTTTTTACCAAAATAGAATTATTGTTATCATAGATAATATATCCAGCACATGCACCACCATAACTACCATAATAAGAGAATGTATCACCTTCTTCTACTGCGATTTCAGTATACAATCCTCTATTCGTTGATATTTGTCCATTCACATTAATCCATCCGACCTTAATATTTGCTTCTTTACCTACTATTAACGTAAGAGAATTATCTTTACTTTTAAGAATGTTTATCTCGTTAGTAACTGCTTCTTGTGATATAGCCTTAGTTGAACTGTTTCCAAGTTCTTGTGCTAATATAGCTGATGTTATTTGTTCTATCCATTTAGTAGCATCAGTCCAATTAGATAAGGAATTTCCAGTAAACATATAAGACTTCCATCCTTCAGATGTTAAAAATTTACCTTGAAATCCAAGTACTCTATCTTTTGATGGAACCTTAGCAATAGCTTGACTTAATGTTAATACTTCTGCTATATGGTCACTATTATAGTTAGTAGATATATTAACTATTCCCCTTCTATTTATAATGTTATCAAGTCTTTCATTATCTTCATCATAAACAGCCTTAATAGAAGTAACAGGATATACATCAGTAGTCTGTGTACCACCTACTAATTCATTTTCTAAAATCTTCTTTATTTTTCCCATTTTCTTTTTTTATTGTGATATTACTATATCTGGAACATCTCCTACATACTGAAATACTAACTGACCCACAGATTCTATGGTAATATCTATCAAGATAGGAGTCCAGCCACCATTATTAAAAAAATAACTTGAAGTTCCCATCTGGAAGTGGTTTTAACCATCCCACATTTGTATCTGTAGGCTCAATACTACTAATCAATAAATTCCTTACTACTTTCATCTTTTTCTTTATGATTGTAATGCTCCTGAAGCTCTAAGTGCAGATAATAGGGCATTAACCTTAGTACATATTGTAGCAGCATCCTCAGTACCAGCTAAATCTGCAACTGCTGTTGCCATTAATACTCCACCTCTTGCTGAGGTAGAGGCATTAGGCAGTGAATATGCAGGGGGTATGTCAGGTTTGTTACTTAAATCATTGTATGAACCACTTGTAGCTACAGTAGCTAAAGTAGGGAAGTCAGTTATGTTTGACTTTGTGTGAGTATGCTCTGAAGGAGTGAAGGTTTCAGGCTTGTCTTCAATATCATTCCACTTTACAGTAGGAGCATCTTGACCCTTAACATTTTGCCATCCATTCTCTCCGTAGTATTTAAGTTTCCCATTATTAAGCCATAAGTTTTGAACACTTGGGGCTTTTATATCTTCTATAATATCTCTAAATCTTCTCATTTTTGAGTTGTTTTATTTGAAGTTTTATTTATTTGCTTTTCCTTCAATCTTGCATCAGTACTTGCCTTAGTCTTATCAAGCTCAAGCCTTTCCCTGTCAAGTTTTATTCTTTCATCAAATTCTCTTATCTGCTCCATTAGCTTATCTTTAGCCTCTTGTGAGTATTCAGGTTCTATTATGCCATCATCTTCACTATTCTTGCTATAAGCTTGCATTTGTGCAATAAGAATCTTTGTCTCATTATCTCTTTGATTAAGTCTGTCTTCCTGTTGCATCTTAGCCTGTTCCATCTGAGCCTTCTGTTCTATCTCCTGTTGCTGTACTTGCAACTGCTGTTGCTGTGCTTGAGCCTGTCTTTCTTGGATACTTCTTTCATCCTTTTCAACAAGTCTCTGCTTCTCAGCAAGTGAAGATGAACTGAATAACTTCATAATAGTTGAGAATGATAGAGTCTGGTTCTGCAATGCTGCCTGAGCTAAAGTATCAAGTTTTGAGTTTAATTCTTGAATGCCATTACTGTTGTCCACTACAAGACCATAATCAGCTTCTGCAAATTCATCACCATCTATCTCCATAACTCTCATTGAATTATCTGACAAGATGTATTGGAATTTCTTGCTTCTGCCTCTCAATGCTATCTTAGCTGTTTCAAGCAAGCACTCTAATGCTCTCTTCTTGACATCCTCATGTACTACAAATAGCCACTCTGTAATGTGAGAAGACTGCATCATACTTCTCTCTACTCCACCTACTGTTTCTCTATTACTTACCTGACCTTCTCTTTGCTTAGTAATACCAGCAACTTCTGCCATTTCCATCTTGATAAATTCAAGAAGATTAATGTATTGCTGTATCTGATTGCCATCAGAAGCTGTAATTACACCAGTAGAAGCATTGTTTAATGCACCTGCAAGTTTACCTGTAGCTGCACCTACATTACCTTCATTGAAGCTGTCCTCTACTGCAAGACCCATAGTCTTTGCATAGTATAACCACTTCTCTACATCCCACCCTTTAGGTTTCTTAGCAAAGTCAAGTCTAACCAATGAACCCCAGTTCCTTGCTATCAGCTTGTTTAACCTATCATGTATTGCATCATACAAATAGTTATATGGCTTCATCATATCCACCAAGCTGAATGGTCTGTTGTCATTAAGGTTATAGATAGAGCCAACAATTCCAAAATGACATCTTGAAGGATTACTTAATCTGTTATATTGAACTACTCTTGGTCTCATATTGACATAAATGTCTGTACCAATCTTAGTTCCTTCCCATGCTTCATTGATGTAGAATATCTGCTCTTCCTCTCCAGCATCCTTATCTATTACATAAGTCTCTGGGTAGAAGTTAAATACTTCTTCACCTGTTTGAGGGTCATAACTTCTTACCTTCTTAATCTTTCTTCTTGACTTCCAATATACTCTAAGTACTCTCAAGTTTCCTGCAACATCATAAGGAAGAAGTGAGTTATTAACTCCATCATATCCTCCCAATGGGTCCCAAAAGAATCCCTCTGTACTTATTTCATCTCCTATCATGTGGTTATTGACAAAGCCATATCTCTCATCAATGTTGTCCATAGAGTCTGTAGCAGCTTGACCTACATGGTCAGGCATCTTCTCTATATACTCCATATCTTTCTTTGTCAATACATCATAATAGGTATCAATGACCTTGCCTGGACTCCAATAATCTTCAAGGATTATCATATCTGCATCCTCAATCTTATTGCTATATCCTGACTTAAAGATTCTTACTTTGAGTGGATTCAATCTTTCAATAGTAGGTTCACCTCCTATAATATCACATTGATAAATCTCTTCACCAACTGCCATTGCATCCATGAAGCCTTGGTTGAACATTAGAGGGATATTCAATTCCTTTACGTAATGGTTTAATAGGGCATTTGCCCTTATTTCCCTCATATCCTGCCACTCATAGCTGTAATAGTCATTTATCTTTTCAAGCTCTTGATTAGCCTCTTCTTCTGACTGAGAAGTATTAGATACCCATTCTTGTAGCTTCTGTAGTAATTCTTGCTTCTTGTTATTCTCTATCTCTGTAATAGCATTAGGATTAGTAACTACTACCTTGAAGTCAAAGACTCTCTTGCTTTCCTCACCTCTAAGCACATTCAACTTACTATTCATAATAGGATAGTGTTGAATCCTATCAGGTATGAAACCTGCCTGTAGCTTTTCAGGATTCAGTATCATCTCAAGGTCACTCATGTGTAGTTTACCATTAAGGAGGTCATAATTTATCTTTTTATGTATCACAGACTTCCTTACCAAACTATAATTGAAGAATGTTTTAGAATCAGCCCAGTCCAAGTGAGCAGCCCTCCATTTTCTATTTTTCTTTGAAAAGGGTAACTGCTGTGGTGGTAAATTTATAAAATTACTCATATTTCCATTTATATCCATAAGCAGTTTTCCTCTTTCCAAGGCAACAACAGCTTATGTGGCTGCCTTTACCATTTAAGTGTCTTTCTGCCTCTGAAGCAGAGGAAAATCTATTAATAATATTATCATTTGAATCTAATTGAAGTACAGCATGCTTAAAGTTGTCCCAACCATATTTCATAATAGCATTATAAAACTTTTTACACTTAGTATATCCATGCCCATTTTTCCACCTTCTATATACATCTTGATTTGTAGTACCAACATATACCTTCTTATTCTTAGGATTTATATGCAGATATACTATGTATGCCTTATCTTCCATACTTCAATTTAATTACTGTGCAAAGGTAAGTAAAATCCTTGACCTATGCAAGTATATAAGTAATTTATTAACCATCAGTCTCCATTTTTACTAAATTTACTGCCTAAACCTAAAGTCATAGTTCCTCTTGAAGAATGGGTCATTACCATCATAGCTATTATTAGCCCTCTCCTGCTTTTCCTTACTAACATCTCCTTGGTATCTTATCATTCTATCTTCTCTTAGAAGCATCAGCATACCCATAGCAGATATTCTATCGAAGTTACCCTCAGAGTTGTAATTAATAAGCTCTTTCAGCAGTGCTCTGTTCCTCACAGTAAATAGTCTTGGAACCATTACCTCTTTCTCTTCTCCATCAATAGTTTGCATAATAGGAACTGGAGCTAATAGCCAGCTTCTCAATCTACTCCTTGCATAAGCATTAATGGCAGGAGAGGCATTAGTACCTTTTGACTTGTTACCATAGCCATCTTTCATCATCTGCTTTTCCTTTAAGAAATCAAGAACATCTGTAAGAAGATAGAGACTATTTCTTGTCGAGAAGTGAGAGAATAGACCTTTTTTATTGTACTCATAGTTCAGCCTGCCATTGTAGAATAGACAAAGCTTTCTACAAATCTCATAGTAATCATCAGCAAAAGGAGGTCTTCCAGTGTATTCAGCTACTATCCTATCTGTCCATAAATCCAGTACAAATATAGAACCTAAAGACATAGTATTTGATTCATCATCATCATAAGGGTCAGCACCTAATATATACCTATCATTGTATGGCTTGCCTGTATTCCTATCAATCTCAGGTAACTGATATATTTCAATAGCACCTTCTATCTTATTATCCTTATGTGGGAAATCCCTAATAGGTGTAGCAGAGGTAGGTTTATACTCCACCTGACCATCTTTATTGAATACCAAATCACCTACATACACATCATCATACTCTGTAGGATTAGCATCCAATTGACCTATTCTTTCAGTCAAGTCAGCTACAGGGAACATATTTACACCTGTCTTAACAATAGCTTCAGCAGGAGTAATAGGAACCTCAGCAATAGTCTTAATAATAGTATTAGGGTCAGTAGAATTGTACTTTACCCTATACCTATTCATAAGAATTTCAATTAGAGCCTTAATTACATCAGATACACCATTCTCATTATAACATCCTTTTCTATTTACATAGCCAGGAAAGAAGAATACAAAGTAAGGTTTACCTTGGTTGTACTTATCAAATACATTAGGTAAAGCATACATATTATAACCTTTAGGGTTATACATGATTTCCTGAGCACCAGCAAAGTCTGATTCATTGTCACCAGCAGTACCTAACATATAGATTTGTCCAAAGACAATATCACCTTCCTGTACTGAAGGTAAAAGCACATTATACAAATCAACTAATCTTGGGAATGTACCAAACTCTTCAATAAGAATCTTGGCAGCTCTCTTACCTCTCAACTTAGACTCATCATCCTTAGATGATACTCCAAGTACTGTATTCTGAGTACCTCTTTCAATATCCAACTCTACATCCTTATACCCCATTATCCATGTCATTTCCTGTAAAGAGTTCTTTAATCTCTTTCTTGGAAACTGGGTATTGGTTGCACAGAAGTTAGCCATATCTACAAACTTGTTAAGGACACCATCCTTAGTAAGATACTCCTTCTGATAGGCAGTTACTATACCCTTTACCTTTTCATGTGCTTCCTCATTCTCACCTACCACAAAGATATGGTTAAGTATAGATGCAAGACTATATGACTTACCTTTACCTCTGGAAGCAAGTTCAGCCATGTGCTGACCTCCCTCAAAGTTATTGTATAAACCACCATTTGATGCTTGGTCTAAGCAATGGAACCTCCAATAGATGCCTTCCCAACATTCAGGCAGTGCCTCTACTCTATCAGCTCTTTTGGACTTTCTCTTCTTACCATTCTTATCCTTATACTCTCTAATCTTAGAGAGCATCATAGGAGAATAGTTAAGGAACCAATACATATATCCTGTGACCCATTCTCCATCACTTTCCCTTACATAACCATCCCAGATTCTTCTTCTTTCCTCTCTTACCCACTTACCATATTCACTATTAGGATTGGCATTAGGTCTGAGGTTGGTAAATGTACCATACTTTTCATAATGTATGGCAGATGGTCTGAAATAATCCATATCCTCTAATATATGAGGATTAGCCAAGTCTACAATGATTCTACCTCTATCATCTCTTGGTCTATCCTTAGCATATTCTCTTGTAGGACTTATCAATCTCTTGACAAACTCTACATTATTTATAATATCAAATAACTGGTCCTGAACTTCCTGAGGAAGGCTATTAACCAATTCCTCAGTTAGCTCAGTTTGATATTTATTCATTGGTATTTTCTGAAACTCCATTATATTCTCCCTTTATAACTGCTTCATAAAAATCAGAGCCTATCCAATTGAATATTAGTGTACTCAACATGATATTCATCTCTCTTAACATATTCTCTTCCTGACCATTAGGAACCTTAGCAGTATGTTGTACTGTTATTACTTTATAAAATTTACCCCTCTTAGTGAACCAAAGAGTGTACTTGTAAATCTTATAAACCTTGAATGAGGAATGAGGCGTGATTTCTTTCTGTAATACCATGTGCCCTACATTCTCAATTCCCCTCTCACTTCTCCTTGTCTCAATATGTTTATTAAGACCTTCTATAATATCTTCTGCTTTCATAGTTATAGTGCCAAGTCATCTTCAAATATAGTCTTTTCTCCCTGTCCTCTCATCTTACCTGAACTCCTCATTTCAGAGTTAAGTGCTTTCTCAGCCTCATCCAAATCCCTAATGAGAGGTGTAATCTGTTTCACAATGGCTGTAATCTCCTTAAACTCCTTAACCTCAAGACTGTCAAAGTCCAGCTCTCTTAGTTTTGCTCTGAACTTATTAACCATAAACCTCGTGTCTTCAAGGAGTAATGCAGAGATTGGCTTAAATGATTTATAAAATTCCATTGCTTCTGTTACTATCCTGTCTGGTTCCCATTTAGGAGGTAATCCTTCTCCCTCTTTAATGGCTTCCATTCTCTCCTTGTCATCTACAAGGTATTGATAGTCACTTCTTGGGTCAGTCATAAAATAGATGAAAGCAATTTCTGCTAAGGCTTTGTCCTTATTTACTGTTTTATCTCTTGTCCATATTTGTTTGAAGGGCTTTAATGTTAAAAGCTCTGGTTCTATCACAACCTTATAACCTTCATATTTAAGTAATTTCATCATAACCTCTTACTATTTATATCTCCAAATATAACCACCTGCACTTGGTCTAACACCTCTTGCAATGTGCGTAGCTTTTATTCCAGTTTCTTTAGAAGCCAGTCCACAAGTCTTGAATATTTTAATA